>Ga0099824_1009771_pt1 | contig 11643 bp, 7 predicted proteins | sample SiratrowhiteBW_FD_76837 | JGI IMG/M metagenome (GOLD analysis project Ga0099824, IMG submission 76837) | Root nodule microbial communities of legume samples collected from California, USA - Siratro white BW | ecosystem: Host-associated > Plants > Roots > Nodule | place: USA: California... | reverse complement strand
TATATATATATATATATGTGTGTGTCATTTAAGGTTTTTTTTTATTTTTTACAACACTAATTTATGTTGTCTATTATCCTCAGGTTTCAATAACCACAAATTAAAACTCCGCAAACAACTCAAAATTGAAAAGGTGAAGAAGCCATAAACAAAACCAAAAACCAACCCTAATGGACAAATCCAATTCAAATTTTTCTAAGTACTCCCAATTTTTTAAAAGCATTACGTCAAGAGAAAGTTTGTAACATCTGAGTGTAAGGATACAAAGACTCTTTCACTTTACATTCTTTACTCCTTTATCTATTCTCTCGTTACTTTATTGTTTCTTTTCTCTGCTATTTCTCACCGTTCTCTTTCTCACTTGTTAACGTTCCGTTTATTTTTTCACTTCTGTTTCTTCTTTCGTCTGTATTTATTTCGCTCCTTAATATTCTCTACTATTTCTCACCGTTCTCTTTCCACACTTGTTAACTTTCCGTTTATTTTTTTCTCTTCTATTTCTTCTTTCATCCGTATTGATATTGACTTAAAATAGTTTGAAAAATGTTTAAATATAATATATTTTTTATTAAATTCAAAATTATCATTAAATATTAAAAAACATCCCAAGCTTACTTTCATATCATTTAAGTTCTGAAATATACTTTACATCTAATAAAAATTAATTACCGTATCTGAAACAAGGATTTTAAATTTAAGAGTTTAATTTTATCCTACAAGCATAATGTTGAGTAATGTTCCGCATGATTCTCCAGAGCCTACCTCTAACACAACGCATCATTGTAATGTAATTCAAATATAAAAAAACACCTCATAATTTACAAGCGTCGAATTTACACAAACCATACGTAACTTCATTCTCTCAAACCATTTGAGTTTTATCATATAAAACAATGTGGCAATACCCTCACTAATGTCATTAATAACTTAATGACGTAAAAGGAACATTTGAAACGTCAAGAAGAAACTGAATGAAATGTACAGGCATCAGATGTGCGAATTAGGACAGGTGCATCAGATGTCAGAATTAGGACAGGTGCAGCACTACAGTGCCCCTCCGCTACCAGAAGTCTGAGAACTTATTCTCAATTCTTCAATGGAAACAATGTTTGAAGATTGATACGGGACCACTGTTTCTTACTTTAATTACTCAGTTATGCTCCGCCACATCAAGCTCAACCAACCAGATGTACGCAACCAATATGAGTGGAGCAACATTTTACCAGAAATACAGCCAATGACAGTGATTAGTACAGTACCACTTATTTGTTCTGTTTAGGGGTTCCTACTGAATGTACAATATATTCAAATCTATATAACAATTAAATATTAAAAATAACACATTTTCTGCACAATGGTTTAGAAGATTAATATGATAAGAGACTTTTCCAATTCAACGCAAATGAAGCCGGTTAATAAAATAAAAGTACAGCGAATAATCAGGTATCAGTAAAAAAAAGTAGAGAACATGAAATTTGACAAATAATCTGGCTTATATTTCAAAGCTGCATTAGTAGTCTAACGCACTGAAGGTTAAATTTTGGATAAAGTACCGACATCTAAGAAGCACAACTTACATAGATTCGACAAAGCAAGCATCACTCAAGATTCGACAAAGCATGCATCACCCAAAAGGGTGTAGAGTAGAAAGCACAACACAAAATTAGTGAGAATATATAAAGCAGCTAAGCATCAAACAAATTCCACGAATGTGCAATTATGCATGCTGCAGCATAATTTGGAAGGAAAGGGTATAGAAGAATCAAAATAGTTGGGCAATCCAGGCTCAGTTCCAGAGAAAACAAAGAATGGATGCATAATCCATATCCAAAAGATCAAACTGCTAGTATGAATTGAGAAATGCCATCCTCGTAGATTTAGGATTGATAACATTGTTTTCAGTTCAACTCTGGAATCAACCTCTTGCAAATGCAAGTTAATCCCGCCTGCATGTTTGATCCATAACCCTTGGACCCTTGTCAAGACAAGAGCTATATGGCACTCCTACCACATCGTTACATTTAAGAATTCATTGTTTGCCAAACCATTTATTAAAAGGATTTGGGTACAAAGAATAGCAAAATGCATAAGGAAGCAACGATGTTCGTCAATCTGAAGCTTCTTTCTCGTTATAAACAAAATGTCTGGCTAAAGTAAAGGGTGGAAAACAGTATGTTCCTCATCCAGTCTCCACATTAGCAATCAATAATCCCATTCCAATACACAGAAAAGATGATGCTAAGGCCTTCTTCATCAACCACAAAAACAAACTAAATCCTATCAGATGAGAAACAACAGCATCAATTCATTGAAGTTCGTAATTTCACACACCTATCTTTCACAAACCAAACCTACACTGGGTTCTTTATCACAATCGTAAACTCATACAAGGTGGTTTGACAGACACTCAAAGCAAGACAGTGAAAAGACGATATGAACAATATTAGAGGAGTAAGAAAACTACAGATTAAAATTAAGTAGATTTCAAGAGCATTAGCAACCCATGCCAGTGAAAAGCTATCTAGTGAAACAACTCGCCACTCGTGACAATAAATTCATACAGCACACGCCTGATACAATTAGACAAAGTGTAATAACTCCATTCAAGTGCCTAGAAATGGGAAATAAAAAAATTGAGTTGTATCCAAATTAAGTTCAATGTGGACAGTATCCAGATTTAATCACTGGCAGGCTATATTTAGAAAAATGTGATTACAAAAAATTAAAAAGTGTAGCTATATTAGCAATGTTAAACATACAAAATGTAGCAATAGAAAAAATAATAAGTATAGCTATATCAACATGAATTACTAATTTAACTAAAGAATATAAAATATTTAAAGCTTAATCGCACCAATAATGATAAAATTGGATATACTATAATAGCACAAATTTCAAGTCTCAGGAATCAATATTTATGATGGAAAAAGCAAGGAAATGTCACTCACAACATACATCCTGAGTGGCTAAAAACGAGAAAAATATTTGAGGTGATTTATGACCACAAAATACCTACCAAGCTCAAAGAATAGGTTTTTTATACTACCATAAAACCAGATAAACTTATATGGTAGTTGATGTTAAGCTTTAAAGTGCCAACAAAAATGGCAATATAAAAATGAGTATGCTAAGATAAGTTGTGCAGCCATAAAATGACTGTATGCGAGGAGATACTGGTTCAGCACCTATGGAGCAAAAGATAAAAGAAAATCAATTAAGGTTGTTTTCCACGACAGAGGCCAGTAGGGGGTGACCACAAGATTAGATGACATGGTTTTCAGCAATGCAAAGAAGGGGGTAAAGGAAAAACAACAAGGATATCAATATCAATTAAAATTTGGCATTTAACCAAGTCCATTAATGTCATGAGACCCATGAAATTGACTTTACCTGGTCGGATATGATTTTATTATTATTGAACAACTTAAAACATCAGTATATTGTTGTGAAAATACCTATAATCTATATTGTAATAAGTTAACAAAATTGAGAATCAAACACAGAAATATTGAGGGCGTATGGCAATCGTAAATTTACTTTAAAAAAACAAATTTTTGGAAAGAAAATTATTCAACCAGCACTTAAGTATACGTGGTGTTTCCCAAATAACACCTAGTCTCATTAGAGTTATAACTTTTTAAAAAACAAAACAAACTTAATTAGTTTACCCAACAAGCGTTTTATTATGGATTCCTTTGACAAAAAGGAATGCACATGCTTCAGAGAACATCACCAATTCCCATTGTCAGAATTATATTGCAAAGACACAAAGACTATCCCAAGCACAGCGCTCGAGAGTAAAATGGTCAATATCACAAATAACCAGAACACGTTTACAAAAATGTTGGGAATCCCCAGTGTAAGAAAGAAATCGTATATAAGTTAGAATGCTTATTGGATGAGAAAATTGATATACCACTAGAAATTGTGGACGCCATTACAGTTACATCACTTCCATTTCACAATGATAATTATTAAATATACACTATAAACACTCCGTTAGAAAATAATTATACACTTGCTGACGACATTACACTTACAACCTGACTAACATTATATGAAGTACATGATAAGAATATCATAGCATCAAATCAAACATGACTAAAACACTGCATTAGAAAATATTGGTAAACATAAAAAATCGAAACAACCATGGCATTGAACAACTTTTGTTAAAACTAACCACAGGAAAATGTGACTAAGTACAAACTCAGCTAATAAAAATCACCATAATCCAGAACTATATAAATAAAACAAAGGCTGTAACGGCCCAGATTATCCATCTAAAGGTACAAAAACTAGTCTATCTCAACGGGTTTTAACTAATAACATTCATATGAATCAAGGCCTAAAAGGGGAGCAGATGAAGTCAAGAGGCTGTAAAAGTACAGGCTAACACATTCATTACACCAGAGTACATAGTCTGCAATTCACGCAATCACCAGAGGCACAAAGCATCTGCACCCAATAAGCGATGATACACCTGAATCAAACATCCATCCAACTCAATTCATCATTTTACAACCATCATTCAAAGAACATTATAATGTAAAAACAAGACAAATAAACAAATCATTGCTCACCCTTTGGTAGGAACCACATGAACAAACAGCCCATGTCATTGTAAGATCAATGAACACACACAACCACCACGAGAATATGAATGAAAGTGAAAACACAAATACAAAACATATGCAGCAAGATAGGGAAGCAGGGGAAGACAAACAAAAGAATACATAAAAAAACTACAAAGAAGATGAGTTCTAGCAAAACAACCAAACTGCAATATCAGGCCACATATGATAACCCAAGTTATTTGGAACAAAAATTAAACCAGTAACTGGTAAACTTTCAGTAACATATAGTCATCAAGACATAATAAAAGAAACAAAAAGAAAAATATAAAACAGAACAAATTAGACGGCTGAGTTGAATTACACGCTAGAATTCTTTCAAATGCATCTCATCCCAAGCTCACTAACTACAATCAACATCAATATAGGATTTATAGCAAGCTACTGTTGCATAAGAGAAACAGTATTCATGTTCGGGTTCAAAAAACCACAAATCTGCAACATGATCCCCAACAACACAAATCATTAAGTATGTTTCAGTCTAAAAAATATGTATAATACACAAGGCAAAAGAGAACCAACAGTAATCGAAACATACACACACAGAGAACAGATAGACGCGTAAACAACCAAGCAATCCACACATAAATATAACAGAAAAGAAAACATATGAACTAATTGCACTTCCACCACACAACCTTCAAAGAATTTCAGAAACAAGAATAAACAATTTACCTTTTTAGTAGTACGGAGGCACGTTGGGGTACATCGAGCCAGGTGGAACTCTAGGCACAGGAGAAGCACCAGAAGGAGGATGATGCTGGTTCTGGTATCCAGCCGAAGCTGATAAACCATAATGACCACCCTCCGGATATCCTCCACCGCCTGCAGGCATTCCCCCAGAACCCGGCAATCTATACAAAGAGCCAGCACCACCACTAAGCCCCCCACCAGCTCCTCCAAGCCCACCACCAACACCAGCACCTCCACCAGCTCCTCCTAACCCACCTGCAGCACCAAAGCCCGTCGAGCCCGGACCACCGTATCCACCATAAGGCCCACCCATCCCAGCACCGTATCCTCCAGCACCCGCCATTGAACCGGGTACGGGGTTGGACGAATTCAGAGGATGATTATGGTTACCCAGCGGAGGCTGTCCACCAAACCCACCATACGAACCCAACCCAACTGGTCCCCCATACTGCGGGCCGCCATACTGCCCCGGCCCAGACCCCGCCGCAGGAGGCATCCCCATTCCAGCCCCCACTCCATCCCCATGACCGTGCTGAACATTCCCATGGGCCTGACCCGAATCAGGTCCGGCTCGCTTCCCCTGCTTCCCATCCGTTATCGCCAATTTACAACTCAGTTGCCTTCCTTCCACAGTCTTCACAGGATCTAGTAACGCAGCTTGAGCCCCTTCAGGAGTCTTATAAACAAAAAGAGCAAACCCCTTTGATTTTCCAGTTTGTTTATCAAACCCTAACGGTCCCTCTTCGATCTCACCATACACAGAAAAATGCGCGAGGAGCTTGTCCGCTGGGAGGTCCGGCGGCACGTTGGCGACGTAGATCTTCCTGAGCGCAACATCAGCAGCGTTGGCGTTCGATGCGGAGTTCCCTGCGGCAGCGAGCTGCGTGACGGTCACTCGGCCGTCGATGCGCTTGCTGGGTTCGCGGAGGGCGAGGATGGCACCGTCCACGTGGCGGAAGGTGACGAAGCCGTAGCCCTTAGACTTGCCGGTTGCCTTGTCGACGATCACGACAGCCTCCTCAAGCTCGCCGTAAGCGGAGAAGAGCGAGCGGAGGCCGTCGGTGGTGGTGTCCCACCCGAGACCGCGTACGAAGAGTTTCCGCTGCGACACATCGGGGTCTGCGACGGCGCGCACGGAGGCGAGCACGTCGTCGTGACGCGCCACCGCGTCCTGAAGGATATCGAGGAGCTGCTCCGGGGTGAAGCGCTCGATGAGCTTACGCGCCTCAGAGGGAGAGAGTTTAAGCGGGTCAGAATCACCGAAACCGTTCTCATCAAGCTTGCGCTTCTTGGTCGGATCCATTGCGATTGCGATTGGAATTTTGGAAGAGATTGAGATGGAGTGTACGAACGGTTAAACCCTAACCTAACCCTAATTTGGCGCTCTTCTCAGAAAGTGAGACTGAAACTGAGAGTGAAGAGAGGAAAAAGGAGAAGATATTTGGGCATATATACCCATGATGAATGTTGGGCTTTTCTATAGGCCCAGTAGATACTCGCAGGGTTTGAGGATCAATGTAAGATTTTTTAAATATTTTTATCCATAACTATTCAACACATGTTAATGTACTGGTTACCATTTTCAAATATATTACTAACAAATTAGGTAAAATAACAATTGCTTTTACAGTCTTAGATTCTTTATTTTAAGATATTAAGAATTAATTAAATTAATAAATACTAATAAAAATAAAATGCATGTAAAATTGAATATTAGATTGAAATTGTATGAGATAATAGAAAAATCTAAAGTTTTGGAAATTTCTAATAATATAAAATATAATAAAGTAATTTATTAATTAAGTTTTAAGTCTTTTACAAATTAGAATATTTTTATTTGAGACTCTAATCGTTTTTATTGAGTGCTCAAAAAATTTATATTTTTTAATTGAATCCACACGGTTAACAAAGTAATATGATTGTTATCTTAACTATCATCTTATTTATTTGGCTCCACGTGTTAAAAATGTGATATTGTCGTTAACAAGTGACTTTTGTCATTTTCATTGAAAATGTGGTGGATAATAAGATCGTCATGTTTTCCGATAACTTTCACTTATGCATTATGTCATGTAATCTCTTACTCTTTTTTTCTCTCTTTGAATTGCTTTATATATGCTTTGAACAATGTAGCCATTGTGGATTTGTTGTGGTTATTGAGTAGTGTTCTAGCTATTGAGGTTTTTTATTGCTCTTAGTTAGCCCAAATAGAAGTTTTCAGTCCCACATCTCATAATAGGAGACATTTCTATTTATTTCTTTACTTTTCTTAAGAAACAATTGATTATGGTACCAAAATTATACCCAAATTATGTAACAGATATTTGTTCAAGGATTTGAATCAGTACTTGAATGTTAGTTACTTGAAATATTTAATTTCGTCTTCGGATATGAGAATCTTAATAGATTATTATCCCTTATAGAACTGTCGAGCCCACTAAAAGTGAGTATATACATTTTTGGACCTGTATTATCGGCAGCCCATTTTCATGGATATGTAGATCCTTTTTAACATTCTTTTTATACTAACAACACCCCTCAGGCCCAGGATGGGTCACAAGCCCTCCAACCTCAAGCCGAATAGGTGAAGAGGCTTTTCTCTTAATGACTATTAAAATCATTTCAAATGTAGCGTTTACGGGTACACCATTACACATGGTTCAAGTTTATCAGTTTTCATTCTAAGTTGTTGATATTGCAAAGAACATTTGTCAATGTCACGCGAGTTGAATATGCACAAGGTACATACCAATAATTCAATTGTTATTCCGAGTTATGGCTTTTGTTATACCTTTCAGTTTCTAAAATGTTAGGCCTTTTGACATTGTCTTTTAGCTTTCGCATCATTAAGCCTCTCGGCTTCCGCATCGTTAAGCCTCTAAGCTTCCACATGATTAAGCCTCTTTGCTTATTTCTTTTTCCACATCATTAAGCCTTTCAGCTTTAACTTTGTGATTGTCATTAACATACACCTTTCTGTCATGTTTTTGCAATTCATTGACATGCACCATTTGGTAACCGCTTTATTTTAGGGACACATCATTTAGTGACCGCTTTAGGGACACACCATTCAGTGGTTGCTTTAGGGATGCACCAAATTATGACCTGTTTAGTTTAAGGATGCGTCATTCGGTGTCTACTTTAGAGATGCACCATTCGGTGACCCATTTATTTTAGGGACCCACCATTCAGTGGCCGCTTTAAGGATGCACTATTCGGTGACCCATTTTAATTTAGGGATGCACCATTCGTTGGCCCGTTTTAATTTAGAGATGCACCATTCGGTGGCCTGTTTTAGTAAGAGCCTTTCGGCCACTTTTGTAGACAACAATTTCATTAGACTTAAATATTAAAGTGCATAAATATAATGTGAACCTAATCTCTTTGACGTTCTCCCTCGACTTGCAATTCTTCCGCTTGCTTCTTGATTTGTTCGTTGCTACACTACAATCTCTGCACAGTATTAAGGAGTTGTTGCAAGGTTGGAGTGTCGCCATCAGCATCAGAGGGTGTTGGTTGTCTATGGTTTCTCATTTTTACATTTTTACTCTCAGGGTAGTGTTTGTGGTTATTGCTTCACAAAAATATTGTGGGAGTAGGAATAGTTTACTTGTCCCACAGTGGGTGTCAATTTGTTCTAGTCGTTGAGGTTTTTTATCATTCTTGACTAACCCAAATAGAAGTTTTCAATTCCCTATCTCATAATAGGAGGCCTTTCTATTTGTTTCTTTACTTTTCTTAAAAAATAATTGATTTTGGTACCAAAATTGTACCTAAATTATGTAACAACATTCTTATATATTACCTACTTCCTCTAACATATATTTGTTCAAAGATTTGAATTAGTATTTGAATGTCAATTACTTGAAATATGTAATTCCCTCTTCGGTTATGTGAATCTTAACATATTATTACCCATCATAGAACCATTGAGCCCACTAAAAATGAGTATATACATTTTTGGACCTGCATTATTGGCATCTCATTTTCATGGATACGTAAATCCTTTTTTACACTCCTTTTATACTAACAACACCCCCTCAGGCCTAAGACAGGTAAAGTAGCTTCAATACTTTTTGGATGTCCTTTTGCATGTGACAATCTTGCTTGAGTAGGATGCCTTAAATGAACTCCCTATATTATTAAATGTTTTCTTCTTCTTTTAAATGTGGTTATGTTACCATGGTGGTATGCATTAGCTTGATTTATTTTATTTGTATTTTTGTTTATTTATATTTGTTTGTTTTAATATTTTTATTTACATATTTTATTTGTCTTTAATTGCATCTCCATTGTTATTATTTTGTGAAAAATAATATTTTGTAGCACACTCGTTTTTCTTATTTGATTAAAGGTATCATCTTAGGACGGACGTTGTGGGGGTGCTAATACATTTCTCACGCGTAACTGACTCCCGAATCTTAAATTTGGTTCATAGATTATTTCTTATTTTTGGTTTTTCTATAATTTTTCAATAATAAACTATGGTGACGACTCAATTCTCTATTTAAAACATTTTTCTATAATTTTTTTAATCGCCGTCTTATCCACTTTCGCGTTCTCGGTTGCAACAATGACCTTAAGAGGTAAGGAAAAAGTGCAAAAGAGAGTGTAAACACTTGAGAGAATAGTACATTTGAGTGTTGGACTAAAAGTCACAACAAATATACTTCAAATATATCAAAAACAAAATATCAACAGAATTTTCGTCACAAAGCAACAAAAATCCATAGCAAAATCCGTTGATAGCATGAACTTGTTTTCGTAAGTTTTTTTCTCATTGAACTTTGAGTGTAAACACTTGAGAGAATAGTACATTTAAGTGTTGGACTGAAAGTCACAGCAAATATACTTCAAATATATCGAAAACAAAATATCAACAGAATTTTCGTCACAAAGCAACAAAAATCCATAGCAAAATTCGTTGATAGCATGAACTTGTTTCCGTAAGTTTTTTTCTCATTGAACTTTGAGTTACAAATTGTATTTTTCTGATTTTTTTAATTTTCTTTCATTTCTTGGGTGTATTAGGAAAATGTCTTACAATCCAATCTTTCAAAGTAAACATTGTAATAGTTTCGCTTTAGACTTATGAAAGTGTTCCATAGGGCTTTTTGCTAGGATATATCTAGACTACACTTGAGTTTATTTTTTTTAGTAGTCTTATTACGTGGCAAAACTAGGAATTGTCTATCAAATGCTTAGTGACTTCCTTTGGTCTTTAGGAGTACATGCACAGAGACTATTGAGAAACTTTTTGCCTTTGAAGTTTTTCACAAAAAAAAATTAAGAAAATACATGTCTACAAAAGTTTTGACTAGAAAATACTTGGTATTTAAGCATGTCTATGGGTGACCCACCTTTAGAAACTTACATAGTGTATTGGATCATTTTATTTTTATGAAAAATATTTCAAAATTTTTGTGAAAAGTTTTGTTTGTTCATTTTTGTGAAAACCTTTCAAAAATTTGAGAAAATATTTTGATAGAAAATGAGGGATCATTATCAAAATAAATATTCAAGTGTGCATGGTAACGTTAGGGACCATATTGAAGATTTAAAAATAAGATATGAGATTAGAAAATTTAAAAACGAAGATACAATTGTGGATAAGATTAGAGCCATGTTTGCTCAATACATGCAAAAACAAGGTAAATCTAAGAGTAAACATGCTGAAGGGTCAAATATAAAAAGAGAACATCATAGGGACCCCTATTATCAAAGAGAATATGAGATGTATAGTAGGCATCATAACAATGATTACTATCAACATCCCCTACTTAGGCATTGTCACATACCTAAGGAAAATTACCATCCCAAAAAACCTAAGATAAAACCCTCATCCCTTCTATAAAAATAAAAGTATTGAAGGATATTTAGATTGAGAGATGAATGTTGAGAAACTATTTGAATGCCACCAAGTAGATGAAGAAAGAAAAGTGTCCATTACTACTTTAAGTTTTCAAGAAAATGTCATGTCTTGGTAGAAACAGAGGCAATATAATGTTACAATTAGAAGAAAATTAAAGATATTGAATTGCCATGAGTTAAAGACATGCATGAGAAGAAACTTTTGTTCCACCTTCATATTAGAAAAATAAATAGCTTAGAAAAGAAATGAAAGAAATTATAAAAAAAGGAAGAAATTTTATAGCAAAAGAAAAAGAGTTTATAAAAAGAGAGAACGAGTTTAGATAAAAAAAAGTGAGTTATTATTAGAAAAAGGAAGAGAAAGAAATAATAGAAAGAGAGGAGGAAGAAAATGAAAAAAAGAAGAAAGAAAATAATGGAGAATATATATATATATATATATATA
>Ga0099824_1009766_pt1 | contig 11648 bp, 5 predicted proteins | sample SiratrowhiteBW_FD_76837 | JGI IMG/M metagenome (GOLD analysis project Ga0099824, IMG submission 76837) | Root nodule microbial communities of legume samples collected from California, USA - Siratro white BW | ecosystem: Host-associated > Plants > Roots > Nodule | place: USA: California... | reverse complement strand
TATATATATATATATATATATATATATATATATATATATATATATATATATATTTTAATAAGTAAGTTATTTTAATATTTTACACATATAATAGAAGTTTTTCTCTCCTTAGACGTTTAATCTAGCTCGTGAACTAATAATGGATTGACAAGCTAAAAATAACAAATGGTACACTAACACGAGTGGCCTATCATACCTTTTGCCACCATTAATAAGTTAATCTTAATTTTTCGTTTATAAAATTATGAGTGAACTTATCAATCACAAAATAGGTTTAAGTCAAATGTTTATGATAAAAAATTTCTTAAAAATTTAAGGCATATGATCCTATCTTAGACGTTAGACTTTATCATATTTTAATAATTATACATTCTAATGTAATATTTTTTAAGAATCCACATGTTATAACTTTCTCTATAAGATTGAATAAATGTAAGAATAATAGTATTCCTAAAGTCATTAGTTCAATGTTGTTTAATATTTTTTTCTTTCAATTTTGTTTTCAAAAACACAACCTATAATTACATAGTTGTAGAGGCCATTTTTAAAGAACACATCCTAAACCATTCAACATAACAGAGAAAAACATAAAAACCGAATAGAAAAGAAGATGGGACAATACATATTTATTTATATTTCTTTATTATTAAGCAAATAACCTTAACGAAAAATATGTTTTTGAATAAGTAATTTATTATATTAGATCTAATAATTATATATAATATAAAATACATGTATTACATACTGATATAATAAATTTTGTAATTATCAATGGGTCTATAGCCCATAAGATAACTATTCGTCTAGTATTTTAAAGACTTAAATTTAAATTAGACTTAAGTGGGTTCATAGGCCTATAACAAACTCCAACTTTACTGTTTAATCAAGTTCGTACAGTCAAACTTGTTAAAGAAACTTTTACATTTATTCTCTAATTTTATTTTTTCTTGTCTTTCATTTCTCAACAGTTAATAGTGAATGTGAGATCTCCTATAATTAACTATAAAATTTTATTTATCAAATTATTAGGTCATGATATTTTTTTTGGTATTAGTCAAGACACTGATGTACAAATACCATGAAATAATTATCACTTTTTTTTTTAGTAATTTCTGATTTCTAAATTTGATTGTCAACTCAAAATTCACAAGAAAAATGAAGTTCATTTCCACACCTAAACTATGCTTTTTAGTGAACCTTAACAATTTTAGTGAATTGGTAGTATGATGGTGCATTGATATTGCAACCACTGATTCTATTAGATTAATGAAACACTAAGAACTTTTTCTACGGAATATTTTAGGGAAAATACTCCAACTTCTTTTTGTCTTAGCCAACTTTTGAAGCTCACTCTTGATGCATGAACATTCCTTTTCTAGCTCTGAGACAAGGTCTTTCAAGTTTTCAGCACCATGTGCTGGGTCTAGTTGGTCACTATCATTATTCCTTGGGAGACCAGGATTTCCACTGAACTTTTGTGAGCTCTCAAGATTCTCTGAAACATACAACCAGCTAGAAATCGATGTTCGAAGTCGAAGCTGTTCAAAAAAGAGGACTTGCACAATCACTCGAAGTGGTAATCTTTCATTTTTTGCTATGTGTGTGCTTGCTTCCAATGAGAGTTTTTGGCAGTTCATGAGTCTACAAAATTGCTCCCTCTCAACATCTACCAGCCAAGGATGCGTCTGTATTTGTCATAACGTTTTACATTAGACTTATCAAATTGACACAAAATAATAATAACATAAAATGTTATATATACTCACAACATTTGGTTAACTTGATACATTACACAACAGTGAAGAGAAGAAAAGACAACATTTGTGATAGTTTGGCTTCCAACATGGTCTTACCTTAAGGTACACATCTATTGCATGATATAAACCATCATCCAGTGGCCTAGCATAATCTGGAATTGCAGAAGCAAGGGCCTGAAACTTAGGCAACTTCAAATTAACATCTTGAGCCACTTCAGCAAGATATGCATCCATTAAATTTGCCACTATTGTCATAGGTGCAAGTGCATCAGTTCCAGCTACCAATGGCCCTTCTTCAATTTTGCATGGAGAAGTTGAGGCAGTTGTAGCCTGGTATATAGACATAAAGTGGTCAATAATCCTAAGAATGCAGTCTATATCATAAAGGGTCTCAACCGAGTGTCCCATATTTGGAATGAGAAGATCCACAAGCTCAGCTTGGTCAAGTTGTGATCCAATTCTTTTCTCCAAGTTTTCTATGCATGATGGACTTGCATGCAATATCATGGCTGTGCTGAGCAACCTAAGTAGATACTTTGAGGGTGTGACCCCTTTCTTATTAGGAAGCAAAACCAAAATTTCTACAAGCAATGATCGTTGATCTGCCTCAGAAATTGTACTAGTAGTGGTTGTCCCATGGTTATCATTGGAACTTGCTTGTTGCCTATTCATCAAAGGGACAAACCTCTTAATATAATATATGAGGGCTCTAGCAACTTTCTCTGGCTTCATACCTTTTCCTTCAATGGCCAAAATAAGTCTCTTGAATAAGGGCAAGCTTAACAAAGACAAATCCTCATACCACCAATCATCACTTGGAGATAGTGATTTAGTCTCAGAAGAAACTACATTCAATAAGGTGGGATCTTGAGTTGAGTTCTTTGAGCAATCATGTCCTTCCACTTGCCTATTGAACATGTTTGGGTCAGAACATGCCTTCATTGCTAATGAATCAATGCATCTTGACACAATGTGTAGCTCTTCTGCACAAGTTTTAACTTCCTCACATGATTGAAGAGCTTTTATAGAGTCTGACCAATTACTAAAGACTTCATTAAGAAATTCCTCAGTCTTTGCAATTAGATTCCCTTCACCATAATTTTCATTCATCTGTAGGTGCTCTGCTGCACATCTCAGACTAACCACATTTGAGGCTGTGACATCTATTTTTACATTGTAGCAAAACTTGGTTACAAGTGCAAATGTTTTGTCTCCACCAGGAACATCATCAAGTTGTAAAACACAATTTGATCCATCCTCATTTGTGAAATCAGTAATGAGTTTCTTAAGCAATCCACTTCTAGAAAGTAATGGGAACTACAACACCAAAACCATAAATGAAAAAATGAAGTCAAGATCCAACATCAACAAAAAGAATGCATAGTTAACGTAGGTGGAAAAGAGAGAAAGGTAATAAAAACAACTACTGTAATAAAAGTCATAAACAAACAAAAGTTCAATGGAAAATGCACCACCTTGTGAAGAAAAAATGTTGTTTCGCCTACTTTAACAGTAACATCACTTGGAAGTCCGGTGTTGCAATTCCTGGACATAGAGAATAATTCAATTTAAAATCAAGTGCAACATTCATACTACAAATTCTATAAAGCAAAGGGTTTTGCTTGTTCTTTATTTTTGAAATTATGTTTTACATAGTAAAATCAGTTACAAAATAATTGAACAACATGGTAGAGAATGTTGAGCATTATATATATCAGTCACTGATTATAATGCAATATCATGAAAATTGAATCCTTAGGAAATATTACACCTTCAACCCTCAACAAACTTAGCTGTTAATTTCCTGTTGTCTCATGTTTTTAATGGGCATTTGCACCTCTATGCCTCCATAGATCAACCAGAATTGACATTTTCCTAACTTCATCTAAAATTTGGCATGACCCAATTTTTCGTTTTCTTTTTATCCAAGTAAACAGGGTAGTGATAATCTTTTAACATAAGTCATATGACATCCACTTTAATTTACTATTTGTACCACACATGATCTTGTGATTTGACTTGAATCTAGAGAATCTGTGATCTGTGAGATGACAATGTTGATTCCAAAGTCACTCAAGATTAATAAATTATGATCATTGGAAATTGCATATGAAACTGAAAAATCCTTTAATCCAAAGAATTAAAAAAAATGTTTGGCCCATCGGAGTAATACACACATATATGTATGAAATATTAGTTTGAGTTGATAAAATTTCTAACCATGTTTGGCCCTCACGATGAAATGCATCTGATTTTGATCCAAGCCTCATGAAAGCCATTTATGAAGAGAAGAAATGTTTATTGAAGAGCATGAGAGAAAGTATGGAGAAGATGGGAGTGAGATATGAGAGCAAAGTGCAGTTTTTGCATTGTGCTTGTGATTATGGTCCAAAACACAAACAAGTAGCGAGTCTAATGCTCAAGATAACTGAAATAACCGAAAGACATGGTTGTGCAATCATATACACATATCACATCTCTCTCCTCTTTCTCATTAGTGTAGAAACTTTTTGACATGCATGTAAGTTTCATTTTCAACTATATATAAAAAAATCACATTATTATATCTTTTCGCATTCAGACTTATTTTAAACGAAGATGATTTATTACCATATATTTTAAATAATCATAAAAATAAAATTTAAACATAAATAAATGCATGAAACTAAATTGATAATATTGAAAGATGATTAGAAAAAAACATAAATAAATTTATTACTTTTCAAAATTGTAAATTTTATGAAAAACAAAAAAAAAAAGAAAGAAACTACTTAATTTGCAAACGTAAGCAAAATAAATATGGATAAAAATTTTCCAAAGAAATTATAAATAACTTAAAAACATTTAACAAAAAAAGTGGTGAATAAGGATAATAGTATACTCTTTTCATTAGTCATTGTCATATTTGATTTATAAAAAAATTAGTATAATATATTTTGTCACCCTGAAAAATTACATAAAGTTCCGATTTATATATCATTTTTGACATTTATTTTCCTATGTGACATCTAGACTATGCTTGTAGAAAGTCCACCTGACAAATCTTATATTGATACTACTCTTAAAAAATTGAACTTCCTTTTATCTCCTTAATTTTTATTCACCATTAACAACATATATCCTTGAGAAAATATTATTTTGAATACTTCAAAGAAAAAGTAACATTTTCATACAAGACCTTTAGTTTTAATTAGTTTTTTCTTTTTTACCCTCTATTAATGACCTCTTTAATCCCTCAAAATCTTACAAGAGATTTTCATGAAAAATCTCACATTAAATATTAACAACTCTTTTTGGAATTTTATAACAAATTAAACTAAATTAATTAATAGTCAATATGTCAATTATTTCATTCATGAGTTTAGCCACATAATAATAATCTCTTTCTCTCATTCTATTATAAAAATCACTTTTTATTTTTTTTTTTTTTTTTACTTTTTACACTTTACATGCTATTCTTCTCCTTCCTTTAAACTTTCACGCCCTCAAATTCTTCCATTCTCAAAAACTTTCATTCCTCATCATCAATGGCAATTGTATCTTCTTCCACCAAACAAACTTCCTCTGCCACTAAGAACATCTCCTCTGCAACCAAATGTAGCCACCTCTTCCATTAGTTCTTTTATGCAGAAAAATTAGAGTTTAATGACAGAAATTTACTCCTATTTTGGTTGTAAAAGAAAAGAAAAAAAAAATCATGTCTTTGTTAGTCCTATAACGATTAACCTTCCTTTTAACTCTTTAAAGTCATTTCCTTCTATTAAAGAATGAAAAAATCCCATCAACAATCTAGAAATTAGAATCAATTTTGCGTACATCACTTCTAATGTTTACAAGATTGATTCAACAAGAAAAGACAATTATTATTAAAAATGGTTAGATAAGGTAGAAAAGTCCTATGTTAAATATTGGAAACCATAGTCATCTTCGATGTGCTTCAATTTTCTTGATATGACATATCTTCTTTAGATATGTCGATGTTTCTTATTGTTATACATCTTTGGAATTGAGACCTTCACACTCTCAAGCCTCATAACTGTGTAGTCCTTTCTGAGTTCAATATATTTATGTCTCCTCGTCTTCATGTGTTGGAATTCAAAGCTTTTAAGAAGGTAATAACATTTTCCTCTTGAAATCAGTGACACCTTTTGTTCATCCACTTCTTCCAGTAACCTAATTTGTTACCTCTTTCAAAGTTTACAGTTTTAGTTAAACTACCAATCTCAAAATCCAACTCAGTTCAAGCATAACATTCTGGTTAGCAATCAAATGTATTCTACAAATTAACATTTGCTAGATGAATTCTATACCTTTGATTATCAAACTCAACTAGTCCAATCACACACTATCCATCATTCCTAGCTTCTAAGAAATACAAAAAAAAAAAAAAATGCTCAAACCAGTTTCAGGATTAAGATGAAAAACAAAGTTACAGCAAAAGAAAGTTACATACCACTTGTGTTCACTCACTTTATCTTCCCCTAATTTATTTTATTATTATTAAGTTTGCAATCCTTATAAGAATAAGGAATCACTCTTGGATTATAAATGAGCATTCTTAATATTTCACCATCTGAACTGAGTTTCACTTTGCAGGGTACTGATCTGGTAATTCATGACGCTGGTGCTTATTGCTTGAGTGTGGCATCAACTTAGAGAAACTGCAACTGCGTAATTTTTTCTCCTTTTGATCCTTATCCCTTATTTCAGCTTTACATCTATACAAAAATAAAAATAAAAAAGGGTTAAGATAATTGCTTACTACAATATATTTGGTATAAACATTGAATAATTCACGTCTTGCTGGCAACATTGTTATTAGCTTTACAGCTGTCTTATAAGGAAACTTTGCATGAAAACACAAATTTATTTTATCAACTATTTGTCCTTAAATAGTAACATGTTATCTTAAATGTTTTAGGTTGAAGAAGATAGATCAGTAAGAAAAATCAGACATGGGGAGACATTTGAAGACCACATGCGATTCTTTGAGGGACTTTGAACAGAGACCACATGTTTTGGTGGAAAAGGATGCTTGCATCTGTTAGTAGCTCAGTTTTGAATTTCTAGCTAGAGAATCTAAAGACATTTTTTGTATGTTTCTCCATTCTGGTTTGTCTTACTACCCAATGGAGAAAGCAGATTAAAAATTTAAAATCAACTAAATAAAATTGTGACAGAACACGTAATTCATATTTGGTAAATTTAGCTAGATTTGACTCTTCTTTTATCAACATTTTTTTAGTTTCATCAGTAAAACTTCTTGTAGCTGCCACTTAAAAAGTGCTGGTTATGGCAGACACAACATCTATGTTGATTTTTGTTTGATAGTCTCACAGCGTGTGTTTGGAAACAAGTCTAGAGCCACATTCGATGTGATTTTTTTCACATCATTACTGAAGCAAATAATTCTTGCTTTCACATGTTTGGGCTGTTGTACATGATAAATCACGCTATCAAATCATTTCCAAACACACTAACGGGTGTTGTATGTTTTGGACTTGCTCTACATGCTGAATTCTATTTAGATCAATGGAGCTGAATTTTCAGAATTAGCTGAAAACATCTGATGCTAATATTTCAAAGATGAGTACAGCAAGTGCTTGCTGTTTCTGTGCATGTCTGTCATGGAAAGTTCATACTAAATGTATGTTAGGTTCAATTTACTTTAAAGAAATAATTGTTTGTTTGTTTTTGAATATCTTTACATAATAACAAACCATTTCCTATAATCTAAGTTATTCCAAACATTCAATAAGGCATGTCATTTATATGGCACATTCAATTTTGATTAAGTAATCAGCAGAAATCATGGCTTTTTGGTTTGCAGATTCCTTAGCAGGATTATTACTTGTCAGTATTAACAACTATCTCAGTTTTTCCCCAACCAATTTCTTTGCCATTAAGTTACTCTTAAATGGAAGAACTTATGGCTTTGTTTCTGTCTCTAAACAGGCAATTTTCTTAATATAAGACACTGATGCATTGGACTGAACCTATCAAAACATGAGAACCCTAATCCACACGTTACCGCGTTGTAATTATGGCCTATCACAGAAACTAACCTCCATTAGACACTAGAGAACGAATATTGTATATATATATGCACTTTACCTCCATGAATTATTATTCTTGTTACACTTTTTTGGTTAATATATGCACTTAAGCACATAACTAATTTAGTCATTATCATATTTTGGCTAAAATCAAATTATTGGAGAATAATAAGTATAAATGATCCCCTCACTCCACTTCCAAAAAAGATATACACAAGATAAAGATATGTTCAAGGTTTTTCCTTCAGCCAAGAATTTTTACATGCTATGTGATACTTCCTATCAATCCTCCTCCTCCTTCATTCTCAAGAAGAGAAGGACAAGTCAAATGTAGTAATTGTCAATTATTTCATAGATATTATTGGATGTGGTTTCAAGAATTTAGATTGAATTTGAAACTCACCTGTTAACAGAGTATGCTTGTATGGTAAATAAAAGTGACCACAAAATCATTATAAGTGAAATCAGAAATAGAGTGATGGCAAAACATGACATAGGGTTTCTCAAGCCAGAAAATAAAAGAGTTTAATAGTCAGTGCAAATATAATATAATTTGATCCTAATAATGTATCATGTTCCAATGGAGTTCAAAAACCTACTATTTTAGAAATTTGGATAGAGGGAGCAGCTTGGACAAAAACCAAGAAAACAGAGGATTTGGTTGGCAATGTAGGGACTATGGGCCTTGATGTTTCCAATCTTTGATTTTATAGATATGTGGGAGGCCACTTGACCTCCCAATATATATTTGTTTTTGTAGAATCATGCCATCAAATAAATAAACATCCAACCCACAACCCCAACTATTAGATCAAACTTATCAAAACTATTTAAAAATACATAAATTAAATTTTAAATTCTTCATAAATTTAAATTATTTAAATTAATTTTTTATTAAACATTTTTATCTATTTCTATATTTTTCAATTGATTTTCTATTATCCCATCTTGTCATTAATTATGATTATGCACTTTATTACTTTACATCTACATGTCTCTACATATAAAAACAAAAAAGAAAAATACCCTAGGTAAGTTTGAAATTCGAATATTTTTTATTAATTTTTTATTAAAAATTTTATTTTTATTAAATCTCTACAAATATTTATATTTTCAATTGAGTTCCTATGGTCAAGTAACATAACCGTTTTATCTTCCCGTCTTTAGTAAAATACCACCAACTTGAACAATGAAAAGTAATAATTATGAAACTCTAATTATATTTTAAATGTATTTTTTTTATGTCTCTATATGATTAATTTAATTTTTATTTTAATATTTAATTTATAATTTTTTTTATAAAAATAAGTAGGTTCCAAGACTTATTTTATTTATTGTCTAAACTTATCATATTCTCCTAGAGACTACAAGATCAAATGGTTTGTCATTCTAATTAACCACAGAAACTTAATTAAAGGAATATAAATATTTTTTTGATACTAATTAAAATAATTTTTTTAATAAAAATTCAATTAGAAATAATTAAATTTACGATAAACTTAAACACAATTAAAGTCATTTTTATTTTCAATGACAATGTCCAGTTACATCACTCCATTTACTGACAAATTCATCTAATCACAGGAATTCAATTGATAAATAAAAAATCTTGAGTAATTAATAGAATAAACTTTTTTAATAAAAATTTAATTAAAATACTTAAATTAGTGAGAGTTTAAAACATAATTTAAGTCAAAATTATTTATAAGTACTGCATTGGAAAAAATATACAGTAATTTGTATTTGTTATCGATGTATATGATATTTTAGATGGAGTATTTAAAATTCATGAAACACTAACTTTTTTATAATGACAATAATTTATATTTTTTTATTTTAATAATGTATAAGAAATATGATTTTAATTTCAATCCATTTTTTTATATTTTAAAAAAAATTATACATTTTTAAATATGTATATGTTATATATGGTATTCTAATATTTTCTAAATAAGTATATCACAGATAGACGTAGGATCCATATCATAGTTTCAAAATGATCACAAAAAAACATTCACTATATTATCAAATATTTCAATAAACATAAATGTATATCAGATGGGTAATCTATAATGATATTTAAGATGTGTTATGGAAGAGGTGTTCTGAAATACTCTATTAATAGTTATTGGTGTTCCAAGATACTTCTTTAATTTTTTTAATTAATAAAACTAGAATTTAAAACAAGTGATGAGTTAACTCAAATCATCTCCTGGACAATTTGTTGGTTTCTTAGTTTAAAACCAGGTCTATTTGCATGTACTTACAAAACTTCCCAATGTATTTACTCCATTGTTACTACTTATGAAAAAACAGCAACAGCAATAATCAAGATAGAAGAAGCTGTGTGGGAGAATCAATGAGGACTGTGTAAAGTGTTGAGCACAGAGTTACAGTACAGTAAGAGAGTGATACTAAGGTTTATTGTCTTTTGAAATAATGGTCATGAAATTCAATGGAATTTATTACCAAGGGTGATTCAATATTAGTAATAAAATATGTGTGATTACTTTGATTTGAAAAAAGAAAGTAAGGTATAGATGTTGTAATAAACGACAATATATTTGAAGTAAAGGAAAGGTAAGTTTGTTCTGGTCCAGATAGAAATCCATTGATTGAGTGATTCTTGTAACCATTTATTAGTTGGGAGACATGCATTAAAAGTTGGTTGTGTGAAGAAGTTTCTTGTTGCAGTTGGATTATAGAGCAGAAGATGTAGCAGCAGTAGGCTAGCAAACACTGCCCAGAAAGGTACAGTGAGAAGAAGGGAAGAGAAGAGGTTTTCTTGTGGTTGTGACAGTGCCAGTGGTACCTACTGTACCCACCATGCCTATGCCCTCTCCTCTCAGATTGGTCCACACTTTGCACTGTACCACCCCATATTCTCAATTACATTCACACTAAATTAACATTCATCATTCAACTTCTCTGATACCTATTTACATCTCCAATTTAATTTAATACAGTTTTTAACTACCACCTTTGACTCTCCTAAATACAATCCTTTATCCTCTTTCTAAGATTAATCCTTAAGTTTGTGTGTGGTCAAATGTTTGATGAAATTTATTAGATGATGACTAATGAGAAGAGTTTTGGTTTGGATAGAAAAGGACAAATGATTTTTAACATTGGGACAAAATTAATGTAAATTGACCTCACTTGTAAAATAAGTAAAACTAAATTGAATTTTACTAAATTGAAATTAGATGTGTTTCAAATTTAATGAAAACTACACATGTTTGATAACTAATTTGTTTAGCTAGAAAACATTACAAATTATATTAAAAATAAATTAATATTTTAAAGGTTGGTTTGGTGGAAGTGACATAATACGAGTGATTCTAATTTCCATTAATAAGAATTAATGTATATTAACAACTAACTTTTTATCTATTAAGAAAAATTCTAGCAAATGATTTTATACTTAGAATCTTTAGAAGCACCTATTAAAAGTTGTTCTATATTACATTATTTGCTTATAATGAAATAGAAATACATATAAATATAACTGAATTCTTGAACTAATCAAACTTTACACTACCTTTTTTTCCTATTTTTTAAATATGGTTTAAGTTTTCTTATATCAACCAAGAAAACTAAAAAAAAAAAATTACTATCATATAAAATAGGTGCACAAATTTGTATTTATTTTAGCCATCAAGAGATGCATTAATTATTTTTCATTTTCAAAGCAATAAATAAATAAGAACCAATGTTTCATGCTGTCTAATTTGTCACATTATTCACTGCCTTAAATATTAAATACAATCAATTAATCATAAATTATATTTTTCATAAAGTACAATCAACTTACACGTAAATTAATCTATAGATT
>Ga0099824_1009762_pt1 | contig 11650 bp, 6 predicted proteins | sample SiratrowhiteBW_FD_76837 | JGI IMG/M metagenome (GOLD analysis project Ga0099824, IMG submission 76837) | Root nodule microbial communities of legume samples collected from California, USA - Siratro white BW | ecosystem: Host-associated > Plants > Roots > Nodule | place: USA: California... | reverse complement strand
ATATATAAATTTATTAAAAATATATTAAATATATAAAATTAAATATAAAATTTTATAGATATATAAAAAAATAAAAAAAATAATAAAAATAAAATTAAATACTCTAATTGACAAATAAAAAAAATATATATATATATATATATATATATATATATATATATATTCTAATGATTGTAACTCGACCCATTTGTTTCTTCATCATGTAACACTTATCAATTATTGAATATCAATTATTAAATTAAACGTTTATTACTAAAACAAAATTTATAATCAATACAAACTAAAAATTATTTGTTAAAATGTGACTTGTTTTACTTATATATATATATATAATATTTTTTTAATATTTTAGGAAAAATAGTAGAATTTTATGTAAAATTTAAAAAAAAAATGAACTTATTTACTTTTATGAACTTTTTATCTAAAAGAAATCCACAAAATTCGAAAAAATGAGAACGTAACCACGTAACATTGTAAAATAATTTTTTTCTATATATTCAAGAGCAAAATCGTTATTTTCTTTATACCTCAAATTTACAGAGTGACTTTGATTCCTTTTCCTTGTACACTTTGAATTTTTGTTGGCAGCACCAACTAACTTTTGAAGGTGGGTTCCAAGGTAAGGATGTAGGGAAGACATAACATGGAGAGTTTCAATTATCTTAAAGTTTATGCACACAAAAATGGTGACCCTCCTGAAAAAATATATCTTGATCCCTCACCACAAATTGTGGGGTATTTTTGTTTATAAAATGTTTGTAAAAGGTCTGTTATCCATCATCGTATATCTAACAAACAAACGTATAGCAGAGTTTATTTTTATACGAAGATCAAGTAGTACAAATGCAAGGAGTATGTACGTGGTCAACTTAAATATTATCTTTGTGGGTACTTTTAATATAATTTACCAAAACTAAAAAGAAAGATAGACCTATTACTTCCAAAAGGAGTATTATAGTTACAAATTTTTCAAATGTTTCTATGAACTTTGTCCAAGTTTAATGTCTAATAAAAGCCTCAAATTAAGTTGCCTCCAAAAAAAAATACATGAGAAGAAAAAATTATGTTCAACACACACGAGAAGAGTAAACAAGATAATTCTATTTTCCCTTTTTAACCAGATAAATTGTGGATACATGTTGGAGACATATAAATAATAAAATAAAAGGTAAATTATCATTCTCACATCAATTATGGTTTAATAATTACCTAATCAGTAAATTACACTTTTAATTTTATCAAGTAAGAAAAAATGGGTGATTATTTTATTTTAATTAAAGCCAAAATATCCACAAACAGTTGGTAAGGGGAAAAAGTAAAAAAGTAAAACAAAGTAGTTATCAAAATCCTCTCAATCCTTTCATAATGTAATCTCTTAAAGTTCAATGATATGATTTGTATTTAATTTATCTATTTTCTTTTATCCACAACTCTTCATAAGTAAACCCTTTTATTAGGTCCATTATTCATATAATTCCTTAGTTAAGCATAATTTGTTTTTTTTTTTCTTTTGGTGCAAATTTTTTTCAAAATTCTTAAAATGGACAATTTTTTTTAATTCCTTAAGATAAATCATGCTAAGATGGCACGTTTTGATTATAAAGAAATTGTGTCATTATAACATTTCAAAATGAAATCGTACTATCATAACACGATTTTAGGTTCAATTTTATTTCACTAAAATTGTACTAATATGATACAATTTCAATTCATTTTTCAAAATCGTGTTATGTTATCACGATTTTATAAATCGTGCCAACTTGACACAATTTACTCATAGTAATAATAAATTTTTTTTATCTATTTTTGAAAATTTAAAAAAAAATTACACCAAAATAGAAAAAATACGGCATAATGCATAGCAAACGTTACATTCAAGATATTATCAAAGAATTTACTATTAAAACCTTATTTATAAGCACAAGAAATCCACGTTGGATTTGAACAATTTAAATCTTAAATTTCTAATTTCAAATTCAAACTATAAATCACTCTATCCAAAATTTATAAAGACAAACTTCTTATTAAATGTTTAAATCAAAATTTATATAAGAAAATGCAAGATTTTACATTTAAGATTATAATTCTTTTGAGTTCAAAATTTGTATGATAAAAATTATTATTATTATTATCATCATCATTATTATTATTATTATTATTATTATTATTATTATTATTATTATTATTATTATTATTATTATTATTATTATTATTTATTAGTATATAGCCAAACTTAATCTTGTTTTATATCACACATAAATTAAACATTAGATTATATTATAATATATAAATAAATATAAACTTTTGTTCACAGTTTTATAAAATTAAATTAAATTTAAAATTTAATTCTTAAAATTATAACTCTGAATTCAAGATTTTTACAATAAAAATTTATTATTATTGTGATAATATTTGTGCAGAACCAAACTTAACCTTATAAGCCCGGAGATAAAAAAATAAATAAAAAATGAAAAAGAATATTTTAATATTTAAGAATAATTCCAAATTTCTGGAATCTTCAACTATCGATAGTAATGATCGAAACTCTCCCTTGCTTCCATTGCACATTGGGCGTGTTTCTTCAGTCATTTTCTTGTAGATAAAATTATCCATAATTTTGCCACTTCACCCGTGTTATCTATAACTCAATTACATGGGATATCCATATTAATTTTCCATGAAAAATGTTAGATTTTTGTTTCTGTCTTCAAATACCCATCACTACTTAAAGTTCTATTATAAATGACTTCATATTTTGATAATACATTTTGATCTTCTTTTAAAATGCATGTCTTTTTTTTTCTTTCTGGTTTCTCTTCCATACGGAATAAAAAATGCAAACATGTTACTTTTTGGTTAAAAATTCAAAGCAATAAAACATTCATATGCCAAGTTTTCTCCTGATCAATAAAATACCAAGTTAATATCTTTAAAGTATACTTTCTAAATTTTAGTAAATAAGTTTATATTTAATAATTTTATTGAATTGTAAGATAAAATTTAATTCTACTTATATATTATAAATTAATTATATTTTAAATTTATATAAAACACAGACATCTCATATGAGATTAAATACTCGTAAATTTCAACATAATTAATAATAAATAATATAATAGACTCAACAAATTTTATTATATTTTACTCAACTCCGAAAACTAACGTCACAAATTAATTTATAAGATAAGATTTGTCTCATTTATATTATATAAATTAAATTTATTTTTAACTAATAGATACGAAATCTTCATCATATTTTATATATATATATATATATATATATATATATATATATATATATATGATTTATCAATATATCTTTACATTATAGCATTGTGGTTATTTTGAGAGCAGTGTTTTTGGAATAGTTTGGTTTCCTCATGTATTTTGGGCCGATCCCTGTCTCGGTTCTGTTTCAGAGTGATTAATCAAATTAATTTCGAAAGCATTACCATCCACTTATTTATTCTAAAATTATAAAAGTATTATTATTTTTTTAAGTTACTAAATACCAGTATTTAACCTTTATATTTATCATTTCAAAGACTACACTAGCTGTGATCATTTTACTATATAAGGATCAAAATAAATATTTTGTTAGGGAAATTTAGGAGTTGAAATAAGATTTTTATATTTTTAAGTGTATTATTTATTATTTATTTTAACTTATTTTGTTATTTTAATAACTAATTTAGTGTATTATTTATTTGTTTTTAAGCCATGAGGTAACACTCTCTCACTATGGGAGTTCACCTATTTGCTGGACTCTTTGGTGTCGGCTAACCATTTTTTAAGGGGTATTGTATTCTGCACCCCATATATTTGAAGTTGCACCTTCATAAAATTGCAAATTTACACTTTTAAAATAATTACGGTTTTTATTTGTTTTGGACTATACAATTCAATGACCTTTTAGATTGAAAAATTAAAAGTAATATTTTGTATTTCAATTTATATATTTTATAATAGAAATTTTATATTTTAGAATGTATCGAAATATAAAATTTGTAGTTTAATATATAATTTGGAATAGATATTTTATTTTATATTGTAAGACGTATATTTTGAAATACAAAAATTTTATTTCGAGATCTATATTATAGAATATAAATTTTGTATTTCATAATTTATATTATAGAATGTATTTTTTATTTTGTATTTTACAATATACAACTCAAAATACATAATTTGTATTTTAGAATGTATATTAAAATGCATTTTTTATTTTGTTAGCTTATAAATATATATCATTTCTTATGGATCCATCTACCACATTGCATATTGATGAAAGATAATAGTTGGATGACCACTCTAATTATTAAAACTCAGGTGGCTTTTACTTTATTTAACTATAATACTTATCTAGGACATTTGTTTTGAACTTCAACAATTAACTCAATGTGTTTTTCAATTAAGGCAAAACCTTACGTGCAAGTTGATCATCCTGTTCTCGAATATTTAAAAAAATCTTATATATTATCTTATTTTTTTTCTTCACAAAACAATTATAGTATTTAAGCTTTTTTAGATTTTGATTATGTCAATTATACTAATAGTAGTCATTTTATCACACATCTTGTAATTTTTGTTTTGAATATTTTGGTTTATGAGAAAGTTTAAGAAGCAAAAGTAAAAAGTTCTCTATAAATGCTCTTGTGAAATTAAGTATAAAACATTAATCACACTTAACAATGAACTCCAATGATCATATTATTTATACACTGACTTGAATCTCTTTATTCTTACTCATTTTAAATTTTTTATAAGAATAGGATAGTTATACACATAGTGTATAATTTTACATTTCATGAGCATACAAAACATTTTGAAGTTTATTGTCATTTAATCAAAGACAAACTTCAAGATGATCTTATTTACTTACTACCTATATGCTTTTTCTCTCAAGCTACATATTTACTAAATATTTTCATTCTCAAACATTCAAACAAATATTTTACACAAATTTTTTTTAGTATATAGTCTTTTAGAAAATATACATTTCTTCATAAAAATTTTACTTTTCTAATCACTTGTCAAGGAACATTTGAGAAATATTTATTTCAACTAATCATTTTTACTTATATTTCGTATTCCTTATTAGTTTTACCTTAACAATAATTTTTTCTTTTTATTTAGTTAGCCATGTTAACACCTACTCATGACTGGATGAAATATTTTTATCACATACTAGAAATTTATTTTGGGAGATGCTTTTCTATTTCTTAAGTACACATTCATTTCTCTTCTTCTTCTTAATGTCATGTATGTGGTTGAAAAATCTTTCAATATTTTTATTCTCAATGTCATGTATGTGGTTGAAAAATCTTCCAATATTTTTATGGGTAGATTACTTAACTATAATATCTCTCGTGGGATAGTCAACATTTAAACAAATTCATGATCTTCCGCAAAAGAAACTTCAAAATCATAAGCCTCTCCCGTTTCATCGGATGGACTTACCTCCTTAAAATTTAAATTCATTAAAAAGCAAGAAGTTAATGTAAGAAGTGATACATTATAGAAGAGCTTCAATGGCGGAGTCTTGTAAAGGTTGAATTCCACTGAATTTTGAAGCTAATACCGGGTGGAGATGTGATGAAGTTATGAATCCTCTTAAAAAACAGATAAAAAGGACTAAGACTGAGTGTTTTGTGTTTATGTTGTGGTTATCAATTAATGTTGACCTCTCATCTAACTCTGATACTTAAGTTAAATATGTTGGGATGTATTAATTTTTTGGGAAACTCATTTGAGAGCTTGAGATGATTTGTATGTATGAGTTATGTAAATAGGTTAGGATAACTTTATTATTCCTGTTAATTTTATATTTTTTACTGAAACAAAAATGAATTATCTATCTAAGATTACCTTTAGAAAAAAAAATTAAGAGCTATTACTAATTACATCTAGAAAAAAAATGCATTGGAAAATTTGTTGCATCTAGAAAAATCTTTTAACTTTGGTGGCTCAACCAAAATAGGTTGTCACATTTTGACACGGTGAGTGTGTTGTATTGCAGCAAAGGAAGACTTGACCTATCTTCTGGAAGGGAAATTGTGAGAGAACAACCAAATCATGGTGCACCATTTCGGAGTGATTCTTCCTACACCTCTACAGTGACTTCCTGCACCTGCATCTCCATAATTTTAATATATTTTTATTTTAACCTTGAAAAAAAATAAAAAAAGCTTTATTGATGATAATTAGAATTTTTTTTCTCTTTATAAATACATTGTGGTTTGTACAACAATTTATAAATATATTGCGGGTTGTACAACCCGTAATACAAATTTTTTTTTAAATGTATTGCGGTTTATACAACCCGCAATGCATTTAAATTTTTTTTTGTATTGCAGATTTGTACAACCCGCAATACATTTAAAAAAAATTGTATTATAGGTTGTACAACCCGCAATGTAGTTAAAAAAAATTTGTATTGCGGATTGTACAACCCGCAATGTAAAAGGTGTAGAAAATATAATTACGGGTTATACAATCCACAATGTATTTATTTTTTAATTGTATTGCGATTTGTGCAACTCGCAAAGTGAAAAGAAAAGAAAATGAATCACAGTCACTATTAATAAGAGCTATTTTCGTCTTTTTATAAGATTAAAATAGAATATATTAAAATTATGGAGGTGCACGAAGAATCACTCACCATTTCTCCATTCATATTCATTGTTGGGTTTTAGCCCGTGGCTTGAAGCGGTATAAGATTTGTGTTTGGGCCTTTTTTCTCTTTTTTATGGAATCTATTTGGGCCTTGGGTTGTGGTTGGTGTGCTTATTAATTTGGTCTTAATTGATTAGATTAGTATGTAATTTTGGGATTTACTAGCAAGTGGACCCAATTAGAGTTTATTGTTTTATTTATCAATTCATTTATAATTTAGATCATCAGGTTAAATAATTAAAAAATATTATTATCTTTAATTCTTAAAAAGGATCTCCATAATGTAGTTGTTAACTTCTATAAATAACATAAATAATAATTCTTAAAATATTTAGATATAAAAAAATTAATAATAAATATATTTTATTACTCACGAAATATGGTCTAAAAAAATATGTGAGATGTGAATATTTATCTGAAATAACATGTGGTGTGCTCATAATGTTCATAGGACAATGTTTGTATGATTGGGTTATTTATTTATATAGTAAAATGATTAAATAGATAATATTTTTATTATAATTGGGTTAGATTAAATATGAAACAAAAATAAATATGAAATAAATATGTATTGTTTACTTCTCTCATCATTAAATGTATTCATTTTAAGTTTGATCATTATATTTTTTATTTCTTTTATGTTTTGTTACCTTCAGAAATTTGTATCATTTTAACATTATTTGAATACCAAACTCGTTTTTCGGAAGAGGAAAACCAAAGTCCTAAACCACGTGTAGAAAAACTGTAAAGAAAACAACACCTGCAAAGTCTTTTTTCTTTTTAAATCGTTAGATCGAACCAAATTAATAGATACTAGTATAAATCAAATTTCTTTCAGAATGGAAAAAAGAAAATAGCATCATTTTTTTCTATATTAATAATTTACTTTTTACAATAATATCATTTCATGTCACGGCAATAATGATTAAGCTTTTTAGTATTAATCTAATTAAGATATCAAAATTCATAATAATACTTTATATACATTTTTTATTAAAAAAAAAAATACTCAACACAATTCTCATGCTTCAACGCAAATCTCACACTTCACCTAAACAGTAAGACTATACATATTTCTTGTGTTTTATATGTTTTTTCAAAAGGGTAAGTCTTATATTGCATATTTTTATTATCTTTTAATATTTATGTATTAATATACTTTTAAAGTTTCCAAAATAGGTACTAAATTATGTGACACGTGAAAACTTTTGAATTGTGAAATTAGACATTAGACATTCTAGATATAATTAAGTTAAAAATATTTTCATTTCTATATTACGTTTGATAAAGTTTATGTTGGGTTATGTTAGGCTTCGTTTTGATTTTTCTATGTTTGTTATTGCTATTTGTCTTATGTTTAAGGTCCAGTTGCTTTTATTGTGTCTTTAACAATTGTATTTACTTCTGGTTTTTCACACAATGAATGAAATTATTTTTTAGATTTCTAGATTTTTTTTTCTTTAATTCTAACTTCTTCTTCTTCTTTTTTGCCTTCTTTCATGTTGGTTTTTTTTCCTTCATTACCATGTATTTTTTTCTTTTTAGTTCTAATTTATATTTTATAAATTTTATTAAAAATCCCATATCAATTAAACTTAAACTTTAATTAATATAACATCAAAATCTATTTCAGTGACATTTATTAGACATATTATATTATTTATTATCAAACTAATTATAAGTATCTGGTCTTACAATCAAAATCTTTAAAAAGTATACTAAAAATCAAATCAAATTAAATTATAAAAGTGACGTAAATCGGAAACAAATTTTATAAGATTCGGTTATGATAAATTAGATTTTGGATTTCTCTCTATTACTGCAACTTTTATTTGTTGAATGTGCTTGTTAATTTTTATTTTCCTAATTTCCTCGTCACTTACTCTCAAACATCTCACTTTTTCCGTTTCCTTATTATGCGTCTTTGTGTTTTTTCGTGGATTCTTACATTACACCTGACTACAAATTCAAGTTGACTTTTCTTTGGATCATGCAACAGTCTTATCTACTTTAGATGTCTATATCAAATAATTGTTTTTTCTTTTCTAACAAGATGGATTTTTTAAGTTCTATTCACTACGATGAACAAATCTCAAAATCTAACTTTCCTCCACAGCTATAGAGAAAAAAAAAATACTTCAAAAGACAAGTTTTTAAGAAAAATCCCCTCAATACAAAAAAAAAAAAGTAAAAATAATGAATTATCCATATAAAAAAAGAGTTGAGCCAAAATCAATACAAAATAGGAAAAAAAATTCTTCCATAAATACACAAATAAATAATGCATAAATGAAGCAAAATACATCAAACACTTATATTCACAAATAAGAATAAAAAATAAAAGAAGATTTAAAAACAAAATTGTTGCTATGAACAATATTTTTCCTGTTCCAGAAATTTAATTGTCAATCAAATCGTTGAAAACTAAATTAAGTTTGTGGAATCTGTTCATTAAATTTGAACACTATTCCATTTGGCAACATTCTCAAAGAGAAACCAAGCACCACTAGGTTGACCGAAACCTATTAAAATTTCCTAAATTCCAAAAGGATATGTTCTTCACTTTCAAATATAAGCACTCTTATGATGATGCCTAACTATTATTTTGTTTTCACATTCATTTTTAGTTAAAATAAATGCGTAGTTAACATACTTTTATTGTTTTAAATATCAAATTTTTGTTATAAAACTATTAAGTGAAGAATTTTTATGTTTTTTAATTTTCCCTGTCGAATAATTTTTGCGTTAATCACTTCTATCTATACTTATATTACGGAGAATAAAATAGTCTTCTGCATATCTTTTTTTATATGTTTTTTTTTCTTTTTAATCTAATCAAACAAATGACAAAAATATTTTATTTAACTCCTTTAAAATTTCACCAATTCAATTAATTTTAAATTTGGCTCAATTTTTATTTTTCTTTTATTTTCTTTTTATTTCAATGTATCTGAATCTTTCTCAGCTGAGTCAATCCTCCTTATTCCATGCGTTCCAAACAACATGTTAATGAAAGTACAAAAAATCATTACGTTAGACGACATAACTATTTAAGCATCATATTTATCTTCTTTGTTTATTTATTCATTCAATCAAGGATCACGTGTAATATTATATATTACACGGAGTCAAATTCATAGCATACAAAAATGCCCAAATTGGGAAAATGTGCATATCATATGACTTCGAAAGTTACCGGTCCCCTCATCATTAAAATTGTCCTCTTCAGATATATATAATATATATTAGATTCAGATGTGTAGAAACTTTAATTTAATTATAATTTTCTGCTATCAACTTTAACTGTTGCCTGCCTCGAGAAAGTTGGCAATAAAATATATCAATACTATCAAGTGGGTCATTTGAATATCGTTCTGCCTCCATATAAACTCACACAAAAATAAACAATTTCAACTTTGTTTTCCTTTTTTTTTCTATTTGGAATAGGTTTAATACTATTTTTTTTATCTTTTCTTTGTTATTTTTTTAATTTAGTTTCTTTGTTATTTTTTTAATTTAGTTTCATTATTTTAAAATGTTTTAATTTGATTCGAATTTTTTTAAAAATGTTTTATAAAAGTAAAATTTAAGTTTAATTTAATGTCGCAAATAAATATCTTCATTAGGATATATTTTTATATTATCTTAAAAAATAAATTTTAAATTTAATTTAATTTTTCAATATCAACTTAGTAAAGTGAGATTTGCATCTTATACTTACATATTATAATTTGATCATATCTCAGTTGATATTAGATTTTTAATAGACTTTCTTATGTGGAAGATATTGAGCATAAAAAAAAGATTATCAAATAATATATTAAAGAAGTATATGATAGCACGTGACTCAAATATATAAAGAGGTTAAATATGAGAATGAATCTTGTTTTAACCTTACTAAAATAGACTCTGATATCATTTTAAAAAGTGAACTTTAAGTCTAACTCAATATTACAAATCAGTTTAGTAAGATGAGATTTTAAACCTCATTTATATGTTATAATTTGATCATATCTCTAAACAATGTAGGTTCTTCAACAAGTAGTCAATTTAGTTTTTGATATTAAATTTGTGTTAATGGCATTGAGAGAATAATTATATGGTATATTGACTTAATGACATGGTAGTTGATAATGAAATTTAGGCATGGGTGAAGTTTTCATTGATGTAGTCTTTCATTAACTTCTTTTCCATTTCATCTTTTTACATCCATCCTCCTTGTGCTAGTATGCGAAAGTAATATATTATTATTATTCATCTTTTTCATGCAATGACATCAAAATTCTAGAATGAATAATGTTTCGAGATTGTAAGTTTATTTCTTTTCATGCTCTAGGAATTAGGGTGTTGTTCCTATTTGTTATTGTGGAGATTTTGTAACAAGAGCTAAAAATTTAAGAAAATAATTTTGTGATTGTTCTCAGATTAAAGTGAAGTGACTTTGTTTTATTAAATTTTCATTGTTTAGGTTTGGGATGTGCAATATTTATTGATTTGGTATTATGTTTTGTTTAAAAAACAAAGTGACCTTGAAGAACTCCTAAGATGCAACTTTTTTTCAAAGGTTCATTAGAGAAGTTGGTGATGAAAGAGAAACAATTTTGAAATTGTTCCAACTATAAAGTTACAATGAAGTGACTTTATTTTGTTAAATTTTTATTGTTTTGTATTACATTATGTTTTGACAAGGTTAGTTGGATATGTAACCTTTATTCATTTTGCCCTATGTCTTGTTAAAAACACAATAGTCTCAAAGAAGTGGTAGGGTGTAATTTTTTTCAACTAAATAGGTTTGTGATTTAAGAGATGCAATTATTATGAGAAAAAAATATATTTAATCTACATAGGTTTATAAATTTCATAAAAAAAGAGTGAATGTTGTTGTTGATAATGTTTTTTTTTTTTTTTTTTGATGAAACTTTTTTTGGTCTCACTTTTTTTTAAATTATAAGGATTTGATTAAAAAAATAAATTT
>Ga0099824_1009759_pt1 | contig 11651 bp, 7 predicted proteins | sample SiratrowhiteBW_FD_76837 | JGI IMG/M metagenome (GOLD analysis project Ga0099824, IMG submission 76837) | Root nodule microbial communities of legume samples collected from California, USA - Siratro white BW | ecosystem: Host-associated > Plants > Roots > Nodule | place: USA: California... | reverse complement strand
TTTATTAAACTCTTTAATTTTTTATTAACAAAATCCTATTCATTGATCCGAATTTTTAACCCTCTACAAGACAAATTCTACATGTATGTATGTTATGAAAAAATTAAAAATTAATGAGACCTAATCCCGAAGCGTCACTAATTCGAAGAGGAAAGAGAAAGTGTGGAACTCACTGATGTTTTTGTAACTGCAAACGGCATCAGCGGCATAGTGATGAACATGATCTGCCCACGACCACCTTCTCGATAACTCATTTTCTGCAGATTTTGGCAGCAGCTTTTTCACAGCCTCTGCAGCAGTTTTGCAGCGACGAGCCTCTTAATGAGAAGCCACAAAAGAGGAAGGAGAAAGCACTTGGTGACACTCGGCACTCGTACGTTGAACAACATACACATCAGAAAGCAAGAACGTCACGATCTGACCAGTTTTAAGCAGAGGAAATCACCGGTTTATGTTTGAAAATTTCAAAAATATTATTTAGTATGAAAATAGATATTTATGTATTCTCTTTAAAGCGCTGGTGATACAATAGGTGTAAAACTTTGAATTTCTAATTTAGGTTTCCAAATTTTGTGGAGCAATAAATTACTTTCCAAAATTAACCGAACAAAGAGCGTAAGAAAGAGAAAGAGAAGAAGGAACTTAGGAAGGAAGCAACTTACCTTGACGATCTAGAAAACAATGACATGCTGGTGTCTCCTCACCCGTTCGTATTTGAAAGAAAAAGCGTGAGTGAAACTTCGCCACTAAGTTGAATTGGGAAATGACTTTGGTGCTTTACATCCAGAAAGCATGCATATTGTGGGCCTGTTATAGGGACGTGCTTATCCGCTGACAGGGATATTTTTTGGTGCAGCCAAAAGGACAACAAAACTAGATGTCAACATGTAAATGTTAAAGTTTAATTATTTATGTATATACTAAATATTGTTGCTGATAAATTAGTATTTATCAAAGTATTATATTGGATAATCCGACAATAGAAAACTAGAACATTACTATAAACTTAACATTATTTGAGTATCGTCATCATATATTAATAACTTTGTTAGAAAGTAGTATTAGGATAGTTGTACGTTATAAGAGAGTTTATAATTTTATTTTTGTAAAATTTGTTTGAAAGGACTTGTGAGAAATAATTTAAACTCAAGAAGATTTTTTATTCAATTAATTTAATTAAAACAGTATATTAGCAATTTTTATATATAGAGAATTTTAATAATTCTAAAGAAAAGGAGATCTCTGTAATCTTTTACATCTTGTAACAATAAAAAAAAAATTATAGATATTATTTTAAAATCTTTTAAACTAATTCTCAATCACAACCATTCACACATTTTAGGTGTCGTAGTTTGGAATTTGGCCTTTGCACTAGATCTTACATAACATTTTGTTTCTTACTTCTCCAAGTCATCAAATTTTCACCCAAGAACATGTAATATCTTAGTGGATTTTCTATTTGTGAGAGACCATGCATAATTTGCATCAATAACACTTCATTCTTAATTTTTCATTCCTCTTAAACAATAATTCCCTTTCTGCACTTGTCTTCAAGTATTGAAGGATTTTGTTTACATCTTATGAATGACTCTCTCGTGTCGTGAATGAATTGATTAACTATACTCACAACATAGGTTATTATGTCAAGTGTGGTGTGAGCTAAGCAAATGAGCTTCCGCATAAATCTTTGATATTAGCCTTTTACCTATTTCTTTGAGAAAATAAAGAACATATATTCTTTGGGAGATAAAGATGGCTATTTTCGAATAAGCTACTTCTATACCAAGGAAGTACTTTTGTTTCCCGTATCCTTCATTTCAAACATAGTAACTATTTTTTCTTTCAAGATTCGTTTCTCATGTTTTGCAACAATCATATCATCAACACATACCAGAAAGTAAAGTAATTTTAGCATTTGGGAAATGTTGGATGAATAGGGTATGGTCAACTTAACTCTGCTGATATCTCATGGAGATCATAACCTGAGTGAGTCTACCAAACCAAGCACGAGGTGACTGCTTGAGTTTGTACAAGGCTTTCTTCAACCTTCACACTTTGTTCCCTTCTTCAAAATACCTAAAACCTAAAGCAATTTCCATGTAGACTTCCTCTAAATGTCCATGCAGGAAAGCCTTTTTCGCATCAAATTGTTGTAATTCTTGGCCAAAATAGGTTGTCGATGAGAGAATGATTCTGACAGTATTCATATTTTCCATTGGAGAAAATGTTTTCTTATAATCAACACCACAAGTCTAAGTATATCCTTTAGAAAATAACCTTGCTTTGTAACTATCTAATGTGCCATTAAAGTTATACTTTACATGATAAACGCATTTGCATTCTATTAGTGGCTTGTTCATAATTTTTCATGTTTGGTTTTTTTCTAAGGCATCAAACACTTCATTCATGGCTTGAACACAATTCTCATCCTTTAATGTTTCTTAAACCGATGTAAGTATTCTAATTGAATCAATGGCAGATAGGAAACTCTAGTGCTAAATAGAAAGGTGTTTAGTGGTCATAAAGTGAGAAATCGGATACTTGGTACAAGAATGAGTTCCTTTTCTCGAAGCAATGGGCACATCATCAAGGTCAGGTTCATAATTATTATTCAAGGATTTTGCAAATTTATTCAAAATCCCTAATTTTTTTGCTAAAAAAAATGGATAGTAAGCATTGGATTCAAAAGAAAAAGGATTCAAGCCCATGAAGAAAGATATAAAACATAAATATTTCGCAAATGAATTGCGCCCGACACCACTTTAGCTGGGTCAAGCACGGACGTCACTGACCTAGCATTTTTGTGTATATAAAGAGATCTCTACATTAGGGTTAGACACTTTGGAGAGGCCCTCCACTCCATGTAAGAGTCAAGCTCCGGTTGAGAGTCAGAAAAATATAGCCTTGGGATGACGGCCAGGGTTTGTAGAGTTTCCTTTTCTCCTCTTTGTATATTCATCTTCCTCCATTGTTCACTTTTCTCATCTTGTTCGGGTTTGATGTACTCAATTGAGCTCTCATGTAATCATTATTGGGTTTATATACATGTATTTCCTTTCAACGTTAATATTTTGTTTATGTGTTCATTGTTTGTTGTGTTGGTTCATGGATTGACCATTGATTCTTAGGGTATTCAGAAATATCATTTGTAATATGGATCTGAATCAAAATACCAAATGAAAGCTTGTGTCTAGGAATAAAGCATGATTTGCCTTTTTGTCTTAAGATCTTTATATCAATTGCAAGTTTTATTTATATAATTGATCAAGGAATTGATGGTTCATAGATAAGCTTAGCCTTATTCACCTAAGAAATTAAGGTTTTGGAATTATTGTGGGTTGACATTGACATTTGCTTGGAAAGAAGATAAATGATTTTATGCATGAGAGTGAGGATTGATGAAATTTAATCCTAATAATTGCATTTCATATCCTCTCCATTCTTTTTCCACATTCCAAGTGCTCGTAAAAATACAAAAAATATAATTTTTTTTGCATAATTTTGTTTTATTGTTTGTCAATTTAAATATTGGGAATAATTTGTAGTCTAAATTTGTTATCAATATTTCATTTGTTGTCATGTATTATGCAAGTCTTTTGGAAAATAACGATATATTTATTACTTGTTAAATGAGCGACTAGTACACTTGTCATCGTAACAAAAAAAAAAGTGTTAACAAAAGCTTCAGAGACATCCATACGAGATGTTTCAGGAGTAGTATTACGAGTAATAAGAGTAGAGACATCTATATGAGATGTGTCAGGATAAGTATTAGGAGCACTAAGAGTATAGACATCCATACGAGATGTGTCAAGAGAAGTACTAAGAGTACCAAGAGTAGTTTTAGTATGAGATAGTTCCTATATGAAAGGGACAAAAGATTACTTAAAGATATTCAAAAGACTCTTCAAGAAAGTCTTGGTCCGTTTCAGTGTCATATATGAAAGGGACAAAAGATTACTTAAAGAGATTCAAAAGACTCGTCAAGAAAGTCTTGGTCCGTTTCAGTGTCTACTGTCCAACATACAAGCAAATTTTTTGTGTTGCATAGCTGGATTCTATTCTTAAATGAAACAAGCAAAGTGTTAATCTTTAACTACTACACGTAGAACTAAGGATAATTAAGCAAACACCAGCATACAACTTCAGAACCAACAGAACTATTGTTTGTTGCTGTTAAATATTGTTGGTTGGTTGCAACTGGAATTTGGTGCCTTTGTTCTTTTAATGGGTTGCAACTGAATATACCTATGAGATTTATCCTTAAATATTATCTTTGAGACATATATATTTTTTTGGCTTTCTTTGATTTGAGTCTCTTATTCATTAATTCCTTTTGAGTTTGATTTTATTGAATTCTTGTTTTGTGAGACATAGTATTGTGAGCTGAATTATTTGTGAATTCTACTTCTTGGAGATTGAATTTTGTTTCCAAATGTTTAGATTTCTTACTTTGTCTTACACTTCTAGTGATAGTTGAAAATACATTGTTTAGATTACTCTTGTCTTTTAAAGTGTTTTTCTTTTCGTCAAATTCTTGATTTTGTCCTATTTTTACTATCTTTGGTTTAGCCTTTTTCTTAGTGTTTGTGCTTTTTAGCTTGTCTTTAAATTTCCTTGATTTTGTTTAGTGTTTTCATTTTCTTCACCTCCTGAGTTGAACTTAGATTTGATACATATTTTAGTTTGAATGTAAAATTCTTGATGGGTTGATTGAGAATTCGTTTTAAGCACTAAAGAGAGATTTCAGTGAGAATGCATAACCTTGCATGAATCATACATGAGTGAATTGAGTGTAAATACTTAGTGAGTGGTAAGGTCCATCTTTTTTTTTTTTTCTATATTACTTGTGCTAATTGGTTCTTTTGTTTTGTGTTAGTCCTTGTTTTTTTTTTTAACTTTTCAAATAGGTTTGAGTTTGATTTTGGCGGAATACGTTAATACAATTGTTTCGAGAATAATAAAGTTGAAGAAAAAAATTTACGGTCACAGAAAAGAGCAAAAGCATATAAGAAAATTATTTTCAAGGGTAAAAAAAAAATACTCCTAGATTCTCCAAATGTGAAGGCTATAGACATGAAACTCATCATTGTCCTAATTGGAATACAAGGTCAATGATTGATCAATACCTCAAAGATTATTGTAAATACTTAAAAGAAGTAAAAAATAAGTCATCGCAAAAGCTAAAAAATTTAGAGAAAACAAAACGAGAGAAAAGAAAGAAAAAAAAGGGTGACAAAGAAAGAAAAATAGTCTGACTCCCTTAAATCAGGAACTTAGAAAAATAGATCCTAGACAATAAAAATTAAAAAGAAAGATGATTCAAGAAAGAATATAGAGGAAAGGAAAGAGAGAAAACCAGGAGAAACAAAGAAAAGAAAAAGAGATGTAGAAAAATCTAGAGAAGAAGAGTTTCTCATAACATCCCTCTGAGCATGATTGAAAATAAATCCTTAAAGGAAGTGCAAGACTTTGAACTCTTCTTATTTAAATCATTATTCTAACATTTCATTTAAAAAAAAAATTGGTAACCTCTCTCCTTTTGTTTGTTGCTTAAAGAAGATTTCAATATTAAGAAACATTGGCAAAAACAACTTGGAGAAGAAACGAATATGTTTTCAATTTCTTCTCTTGTTTTTCATTTGATTGTATTAACATTAAGGACATTTCTTCTATACTCTTGTAAGGATTTTATTCCTCTTTGTATGCTTGTAATAGAAAATTTATGTTGAAATTGTTCGATATCTTTTTCAAGTCGCATTACAAGAAAAATAACATTTACTTATAGCAAAAATTCATATATGATAGAAAAAATTTGTAAATAATATTCTTGACGAGTCATACGGTTAACGAAAATAATGTCAACTGTATATCGAAAATGTAGGTCGTAAATGTGAGTTATATTTAGAAAAAAAATATTCTTAATATATTTTTTTGGAAAAGATGAGTGTATATATAAAAGAGGGATGAAAATAACAAAACTATTGGCTTAGTAAAATGAACCCAAGCTTTTTAATAAATGGGGTATACATATAAAAACGGGAAGTGCAAATACCAAATTTGTTAAATCAGTTTAATAAGCTCAAACTTTTCAAAATAAAGATATGATATGAAATGGGATATGCAAATAACAAAGTTACAGACTTAGTTTAATGAATCGGACTTTTTAATCATAGGGGGTGTGGTATTAAAAGACATATATGCAAATAACAAAGTGGTTGAATTAGTTAATGGAAATGAGTCAAAGCTTTTTTTAAAGAATGGAGTGTGATATGAAAATATATAAAAAAACAAAATAAAAACACTATGGACGCCACCGCTTTTCCAAATGCAAATTTCTGTCACTAAGAATGGCCACAATTCAAATTTATATCAAACACTTATTGCGCCATGCAATTATTTCCATGGACCACACTGCTTTTTCAAATGCAACTTTCTTTCTCTGATTCACGCACTGCCTCAATTTCAATTTGAGCTGGTGGTGGAGTTCACTGGTGGAACTTTGCGTGTAACCGCTGGCGACCGTTGTCGAAGATGGAGAAAAGTCGTGGCGGTAGAGAGTGATCGGAGATGGAGTAGAAGATGATGACAGAGGAGTAAGACGAGGTAGGAGACGGTTATGATGGTGATGGCGGAGGGAGATAGCAGTAGCCGGATAGAAATGCTGAAAGTGATTTAAGTTTAAAAATTCCTTTAAAAATGTTTATACTTTAAAAGTGTATTTAAAAAAAATATTTTATTTATATAATTAAGAATGTTAATATTACTTACATTGACATTTTGTTTGTTTAAAGAATCCTCACGTATATTATTTAATTAATTTATTTATTTTATAAATTTATCTATAATTTTTTTTATTCAATTAAAACTTTAACTCTTTTTTATTTTGAGATTAATTAAATAATAAATAAAAAAATGATTTTGAGATGATTAATTAATTTTGCAATTAAGAATTAAGGTAAAATCTGAGTTATAAAACCTTATAATAATATAGATATTTATATAGTCATGTGGAAAACTTATTAATTTATCGTATTAATAAATGTTAGATTTCAAACTTTTAAATTAACAATTTAAAAAATATAATATAATAATTCGATAAAAGGTATAATAAAGAATGAAACATTAACAATAGATAAACTGATTGAATAAGAGTAAAATCAGTTCTGAATTTTTATTCTTACTTGACATTGATGTATTTAAAAGAAAAAAAAAGTTAATATAGATTTTAATTTCTTAATTTATCTTTCGAAGTTTTCAAATAGAGACACACATAATAATAATAATATACAATGATAAAACAACTTTGGTTAAAAATTAAATAATGAGCTAATGACGATGAAACACTCAAATTCCAAATAATAACATAGAAGAACAAAGGACTTGTAAAAAAGAAAGAAATATAAATAGATATCAATCGAATTGAATAAAAGAAAGAGATAAAGAATTAAAAAACTCTAATATTTAAGATTTGTTAACTATTTAATATTTTTTAAGAAATCAAAAATGTTATTAATTTATTATTTATTAGAAGAAAAATTCAAAACAAATATTTATTAAATAATATTACAATTCTAATATAAACATTTTAAATTTATTAATCAAAATTTATTTTTAAGTGAGTGGAGAAAAAGTGTATAAGATATTATTATTCATTACAAGAAAAAAAAGCTATTTAGAAATCAATTTTTAACTATCAGGTAAAATAGTTACTGATTGTGATCAAAATAGTCATCAAATTAGATTTTAGTTGCTAAATAACCACAAAATAAAAATAATTATTGAATTTAATGACCAATTAAATAAAAATAATTAGTATCTAACATTAGCTACCAAAATTTTAGTGACTTATATTATTAGATTCTAAATTGGTACCTAATTTAGATACCAAGATACCAATTTAGAATCTAATTTTAGATACCAATTATCTTTACTTAATTAGTCACTCAATTCAATCATTATTTTTATTTTGTAGTTATTTAGCAATCAAAATCTCATTTGGTGACTACTTTAGTCGCAGTTAGCAATCATTTCATTTGGTAACTAAAAATTAGTCTCTAAATAGTTTTTTCCTTATAGTGATTATTGTTTTATTTTTTATAATTTGTGTTTTTATTTTTATTTTATTTTTAATTTTTCATTTTCTATTTTAATTTTTCGTTTTTAATTTTTTATTTTAATCTTTAATTTTTATTTTATATTTTTCATTTTTTTATTCTTATTTTTCATTTTCTTTTTGTGGGGTATGAATTAATAAAGGATGTAACGAGTGAACGTGACATTTGGACCCAAAAGATGTGGTGGAGGTGGCGTGAGGAATGAGAGGGGTGTAAAGAACCATTGTGCTTTGGAGCCCAAACACGGATAGAAGAAATAAAAGGGATTGTAAATCTAAGGCGTGCAAAAAAGTAAACGTTATTTTATTTTTTATTACTTTTATTTTTATTTATTTTTATTAATTTTATGTAAAACTTAATGTGTTGGATTCATACTATATTTTTATATATTTTCTATTCATTCTAAAATGAAAAGTAATAAACCATTAAACTAGTCAAATTAATTTTCTTTTAGAAAAACATCATTTTTAGTTTTGTAATATTTAAACAAAAAGAAAAAAACCGTTTTATTATTTTTCTATTTTTTCCAAAATTTAACACACATTTTTTTTTTAGAACCTAAACGAAATCCAACGTTTACAATATCCAATACAAATAAAGAGAAGAAACCAATTTGAGATCAAGGCCTAAAATCGTAAAATTACACACAAGTATATATATATATATATAAAAAAAAACAAAAAAAAAAACCTATTTTAGCTCCAATTTCACTTCATGGTCTTTAAGAAAGTCCAATCCATGATTCCATTAAGATCTCATCCAATCCATGATTCCATTAAACTCTCATTTTTTTAGCAAATTCAACCTTGAATTTTAGCTTCTTCTTTACCTACAAACAACATCGGTGAGAGAAAAATCTCTTATTATAAGTGTAATTGGAGATATTATTCAAAGATTAAATACCATTAAAAAACACATCAAACAATTTTAACATAAATGTTTTATTTTTAAGCATGCATAGAGGAATAACTGTAAATTGTTTTCAATTTCATCCGAAATGCACAGGATCTTGGAATTTTATGACTCTCACAAACATATAGAAGAGAAATATTTCTGAATCTATATTCTTTAATGATCTTTATTAATCTTCAAATGCTCTTTGATGATCTTTGTTAATCTTGGAATTTCCCCTCTCTTCCTTCTATCCCTTATTCTTTTTCTTGATGGTGAGAGAAGAGACTGTACATACACACGTAAAAACTGACAACCACTATTTTGAAAGTGTATCTTTTATTTTTATATTCTGAAGGGATAGGAGAGGGATTTATTTTACATTATAATAAAATAAAACCCCACTGACTTTATTAGCCTCATAAGGTAACAACCATCACATTGACCTTTCTTTTACTAAAGTCAGCACTATAAATTACATGGACCATAATTATAATAATATTTATTTCAAATATTCTTACAATCTCTCACTTGGTCCATGTTATGACTTTAAGATTCAACAACCATAAGTGCGCACTTTTTTTTTGAAGTAATCAAGTTATGATCCTTAATTAGAATTAAATCAATCGAATCATGGCGATCCATGTCAATAAGCGACATATTTCTTCCATGTATCACAGATCAATTCAATTCTTAAACCATCAATCAAAGAATACTATAATCTTTGAATTAAATACACATTTATATGTTATCACACCAAAACAATACATGTACATAACATAATGTGGATAACAACCATACATAAGCAGAAACATAAGTTTAATTGAATTCACATGTGTCAAACAATACAAGCAAATTATACACATCATACTAATCATGCTAACAAGGACTTATCAATTATTCCCATGTCTCTCACATGACCAGAAAATATTTTAGGTGACAACCCTTTAGTTAGTGAATCCGCTATCATTTGATTAGTACCAATATGCTCAATTGACACTCTTTGTTTCTACACTTCATCCTTAATAGACAAGTACTTTTAGTCCATGTGTTTTGCACCTTTGGAATACTTGTCATTTTTAGAAAAGAAAACAGCTGCAGAATTATCACAATAGATTCTCAGTGGTCTAGCAATGTTGTCCACAACATTAAGCCCTGAGATAAAGTTCCGCAGCCATAATGCATGAACTGTGGCTTCAAAACGTGCCACAAATTCAGCCTCTATGGTAGAAGTAGCGATGATAGACTCTTTTGCACTTTTCCATGAGATTGCTCCTTTAGCCAACATAAAGATATAACCAAATGTTGACTTTCTCGAGTCTATACATCCAGCATAATCTGAATCTGAGTAACCCACCACTTTAAAGTTATTTGTCCTTCTATAAATAAGCATGTGATCCTTGGTGCCTTGTAAATACCTACGGATTTTCTTTGCAGCTTTCTAGTGATCAATTCCGGGATTACTTTGGTAGCGACTTAACATTCTGACTGCAAAACTTATATCTGGTCGAGTACAAGTCTGAATATACATCAAGCTACCAACCACTGAAGCATAAGGAATAGACTCTATTTCTTTTCATTCCAAATCATTTTTGGGACATTGCATTTGACTAAATTTATCTCCCTTCTGAATTGGAACTATCCCTGCAGAACAGCTTTCCATTCTGAATCTCTCTGACACCTTTTTGATGTATCCCTTTTGAGACAATCCCAACACTCCTTGTGATCTTTCACGGAATATCTCTATCCCTATCACATAGGATGCCTCACCCATATCTTTCATCTCAAATTTGTTAGAGAGAAAATTCTTTACATCATGTAACAAAACAATGTCATTAGTAGCAAGGAGAATGTCATCAACATATAGAACCAATATAATAAACTTGCTCTCACTGATCTTCATGTAGATACACTGATCAAAAGTATTCTCTACAAAACTATATGACAAAATAGTATCATTAATCTTGAGATACCACTGTCTAGAAGCTTGTTTAAGTCTATATATTGACTTCTTTAACTTACACACAAGCTTTTCCTTTCCTGTGGTCATAAAACCTTCAGGTTGATCCATATAAACCTCTTTTTCTAAGTCACCATTAAGAAAGGCAATCTTTACATCCATTTAGTGAAGCCCCAAGTCATAATGAGCCACCAAAGCCATTACAATTCTTAAAGAGTCCTTCTTTGAAACTGGAGAAAAGGTCTTTTTATAGTCAATGTCATCCTTTTGAGTCTAACCTTTAGCGACAAGTCTAGCATTATACCTTTCAATGTTGCCTTTCGAGTCACGTTTTGTCTTAAAGACCCATTTACAACTAACTCGTTTTGCACCTTTAGGCAACTAAACTAGATCCCAAACTTTATTGTCATCCATTGATTTCAACTCTTCTTTCATAGCATCAAACCACTTTTCAGAATTGTTACTTTCCATGGCTTGTCTAAATGAGACTAGATCTTCATCAATGCTTAAGTCACATTCATGCTCAAGTGAATAAACCACATAGTCATTTGTAATAGCTGGTCTTCTTTGCCTTTCAGACCTTCTTAAAGGTATTACTTGTGGTTCATCTATTCTTTGCTCATCAATGACTTGTGCATCATTGATTGGTTCATTATCCATATGCTCATTTTGTGGGTTTGGGA
>Ga0099824_1009755_pt1 | contig 11654 bp, 7 predicted proteins | sample SiratrowhiteBW_FD_76837 | JGI IMG/M metagenome (GOLD analysis project Ga0099824, IMG submission 76837) | Root nodule microbial communities of legume samples collected from California, USA - Siratro white BW | ecosystem: Host-associated > Plants > Roots > Nodule | place: USA: California... | reverse complement strand
TGATTGATGGCACATGCAGCACGTCACTTAAAGCCAAAGTCTTCCCAGATGTGAGCTTTAGAAGAACTTTACCTTTTCCTAGGACAGAAGTAGTCCTAGAATCACCAAGATAAACTTGTTCTTCTCCATCTCCTATATTGGAGTAGGAGGAAAATGCATTTCTGTTTGCATAGATATGCCTGGTAGCCCCAGAGTCTAGCACCCATTTACTGACATTTGTCACAAGGTTCACTTGTGAAACAGTCGCACAAATTGTATCTTCCCCTTCGGCTATATTTGCCTTAGGAGGATTGTCGTTCTTGACCCTGTGTCTGCACTGAGGTGCATGGTAACCTGGCTTTCCATAAACAAAGCAGTTTCCTTCTTCTTGAAAGTGGGTTTGGGTCCACTGGGACGGGAAAAATTAGATTTATTCTTTTTCTTGTGATTAGGATTTTTCTCGTACCTTTTTGGAGCTGGTCTGTCTTCTATCATATTTGCTTTGGCAGATAAAGCCTTAGCCCTTGCAGCGGCGCCCTCCTTCTGGTTGGTGTCTTCAATGATGATGTGAGTAATGAGGTCTGGTAGCGACATCTGTTTATGCGTGTGCTTCAACTGTTGTTTGTAGTCTGTCTAGGACTGCGGAAGTTTCTCGATCAGAAGTTCCGAAACAAATTCATCATGTAGAACAATATTCTCAGCTTTAATATCTTCAAGTAGCTTGTGATATTCATTGATTTGAATCTTAATATCCTTGTCCTCTATCATCTCCCAGCGGTAGTACTTTCCGATAACGAATCTTTGTCGGACGACATCTTCGGCAATGTATTTGAGAATAAGAGAACCCCAAATTTCCTTTGCTTCCTTGTAGGAGCAATACACATCGAACAAGTTGTTAGATAATGCACTGAGCATGATGTGATGACATACCTTATTTGCGTGAATCCAATCTTCAATTTGTTTCCCAGAAGAACTGGTGTCCGGTTTGGACGTCGTAAGTGCATAAGTAACTCCGTACATGTCTAACAGGGTAGACATGCGTTCCTGGCAGCGTTGTAAGTTTTGACCCGAGAAAACTTTAATTTTCGAAACATCCGAAAACGGCTTCGCAAAGATGGTTGACGTTCCGGAAGCACTGTTTGACATCTCCGGCATAATGTTGTTGATCTCCACATTGTCAACCATAAGTCCTTAAGATTGTTGTAAAGATGGCTGAAAATTAATAAACTAACTTCCGGAGGCGTGATAAAAATCACTGTCCTTAAGGACTTATCCGCGATAAATGCGCAAGTCTCCCAGAATATAAGAAGAACTTCTCAGTTCAAAAACTGAGGATCTCAGAACTAGCAAGTTTGATCTTTAGAGCAAAAATACCCAAGATATCTAAAAAAGAAAATAAAGAAAGAGAAGAAAGAATATGAAGAAGAGAAAAAGAGAAGTAGAAGAACTCTTGGTGTTGTGTGATTTTCGGAGTAAGGGGGCCCTCTATTTATAGAGGAAGGGAAGTGAGAGGTTTGGGCTATGAAGGAGTAGTGGAAGAAACAGTCTCCACCATCCACGCCCAAGAACTGCCCCCAACGTACACAAATTCGTTCCCAACGTTCAACAATTGTGCAATATTCATGAAACCCCCACGTTTAAAGGCAGAAACAGTTTTGGAAATATCTCCAAAAGATCTGGAAGTAGTTTTGGAGTTGTTAGGGTTCGAAAAATTCATATCCCCTTTTAACGTTTTGCAATATCCTGTTCTGCTTCTATTTTCACAACACTTGGACTTGGAAAAAAACATCATAAATATTTGATAATTTCTTATCAAGCATATGTTTATTAAACCTTACATGAATAACTTTTCCCATGACTTTATAAACTTTGTAAGCTTTACAAGTTTTTGAGAATCCAAACATAGTTCCATGTCACTTCTGGAGTCAATCGTTTTGAAGACTTTCTTTAATGTTTAATATGAAACATTTGACATATGAAAGAATAGAAATAAATATATTGAGTTTTCTACCTTCCATATTCATAAAGAGTCTTCAACAAGATAGATTTTGTATAAATTATATTTTATAATATTATGTATTTACTCTTTAAGGGTTGAATTAGTTCAACATAGTTATGGTCATTTGTTCCACTAATATATTTTTCCACTCCACTATACCATTTTCTTATAATGTTTGTGTTGCTGCAAAATTGTAATGAACTCCATCATCACAATAAAAATTCTCAAAACTTTAAAAAACACTACCATTTGAAGAAGATTTACTACTTTAAATTCTAATAACAAAAAAATTAACCTAATAAGCTAGATTGAATTTTTATCACAAAGTTAATGTTTCATATTGTAAAATGTATATTACGATTACAAGTTTATGTTTAAAGTATTTTATAAATAGGCCATCTATAATAAACCTTTAAAAGAATATAAACTAACTTCTAAATTTTAATCACAAAGATTAAAAAAAAATAAAAATAAAGTAAATACCAAACTTACAAAAAAAATTAAATCCAAATTATAAGAAAAGAAATTAACACTCTAATAAAAATTTTAAATGTATTTTTACCCTTTCATACACTCAACACAAATAGTTATATGTATGTGTAATAGTATGCCCAATATAAGCAATCAATTATTGGACATCCGAGACTCCTTATATTACTATTTTTTTTTTATGCAAGTTGTTAAGTTATTTGACTTCATTCATAAAAATGGCGGATAAAAATGATAAAATATTTTAAAAAAATTCCACTCATAAAAACATAGGAAGGAAAGTATTTGAGATATTTAATATTTGATAGTCTCCATTTCCCTTTCCGCTTACTTTATTTTACTATTTAGCTTATAATTTTTTCTCACTGTATTTATTGTTATATGTGTCTTCAACTTTGTTCAATCCCTAGTTCAAGCTGCCATGGGAAACTCGCATGCCAAAAGACGTGACATTCCCTCTCCGGCGGTAACCAGAAACTTCCCACCACCGCCACGACCGTCGTATTCGCCGGGATCATCCACAAAACCACCGCGAGAGCCGCCTCCGCCAAAACACCATGGTTCTGGAAAACTATCTGCCAAACAGAAATACGCGCTGATTCCTGATAACTTCACTTCGCTTGAACAGGTTCTTTGCCTCTTCCTCTTTTTCACTGAATCGATTTAAATTGTGTTGTTTTTCTTTTTCTGAGTGTTCAAAATCTTCTTGATTTTGCAAATTCAAAAATCATTTTTACAATTTTTTTAATTTATATCTTATCTATATATTTTTTTAAAAGACTTGTTCGGAAATTATTTTCTACTATTTTCTCAGCTCAAATTTGGGCGTTGACCGGAAGATGGAAGTTTGCCCGCGGAGTGGATAATATTATAATAGATATTTTCGTGTCAAAATCTAGATCCGTTCCCTCTGCTCTAAATAACAAATTTCTTATTATTTTTATTATCAGATTATTTTTTTTAAACTAAATAATACTCGATAAAATGTATATATATATAAATCAAAAAATTTAAATGAAATGTGTCATAAGTTATGATATTCATCTCAATATATATAATTTCTTTTACTTTTTATCCTATTCTTCTCTACTCTATCATTTTATGAATAATTTATTTTGAGGTTAAGAATTTTCAAATTAATATAAGCTTTAATTTAAAACTATCTACTAAAAGATAAGTTTAATATGAAAAATTAATTAAACCAATTTTTTTTTGTAAATTTAAACTAGTTTTTAATATAGGGAATTTAAATAGGTTTTTGTTATTATACAAGTAAATGTATCTTATTTCATTTATTCTTTTTATAAATTACAATTTTTTTTTGTAAATAATAAGTTGACTATAAGAATAATTCTGTCGCCGGATTTGTTACTTCATAACGTTACATCAATGTTTACCAGTGATACTAATATTTTTAGAATCTATGCTTTATAACAATTAAAATAAATAAAAATATTTTTTAGAAACTGAAAATAAAGTAACAAGCTAAAAAGTAGTATTAATAATATAACTTTTAACATATTGTTTATTTGTTGAAAAATGTTATTTTTTCAATGAGGTTCAGTAAATAAAACATAAAACACAGTTAATTACTTAATCTTAACAAATTTTAGATTATAATAATAGAAAGTGTCTTATATCAAAGGTGATCCTGAATTTTGTTTTTGAAAAAATAATTCAATTATTTTATTTTATATATACACTGAATTGAAAGTTAGGCAAAAAAGAAAAAAAGAAACTATCCTACAAATGTAGGCGACAGCTAATTAAGGTCGAATCGACTCTTTTGAGAATAATCCCCTTTTTAAGCTAAAAGGAAAGTTTGGCAGGTTGGTGCGTTATTTTTTCCAGTAAATTAAAGAAAAATATATTTAACACTTTAAAAGTATAATTTTTAATTTTCTAATTTAGAAATTAGAGTTTTAATAAGTAATTTAAAAATTAAAATATATTATTGTTTTCATTTAACCTTTCCGTTTAAAATTTAAAATAAGTTAATTATTTATAAATAAATAGATACAACTATACATTTATTATTCAAATTATTTGGTATTTATAAAGTTAAATCGTCTACAAATATATATGATATAGGTAAATATATATAATAATAATAATAATAATAATATAATTTATATTATCAAATAGTATAATAGAATAATATTATTTTTTTATAAGATTTTTAAATATATACATATGCCAAAATAAAACATTAAAAGAAATAAAAACTCTATTTACTTATTTATTTTGGAGTTTTATAACTTTCTATTTCCATATAAAAATGTCATCACACATTTAACTAGTTACAAACAAACTAAGATTTTTAAAATATTTCAACATAAATTTTAATTTTAATTCAAACTAGTTATAAACTATCAAACTTTAATCTTTTATTCTTTACAATGTATTAAAAAATTAAGAGTCTTCAAATAATTTAAATTTCAAAAACTACTTAAGTCAGAAATCTACTAAAACACATACATATATGCTGGACTGTATGCATTGTATTTGATTTAGAAAAATACATAAATTATTATTTTAAAGAATATTAATATTTTTTTTTCATATGATTTAGAAAACTGTACATAGTTATTTTTTAAACATAGTTTTTAATTAAAATGTTTTTTGAAATGATTAAAATATATGGTGTTAGAAAAAAAATTTGTACTTCTTATTTCAATTTGTTATAGTTTTTCCCCTTTTACAAATATTAAGCATTAATTACTTAAATGTTTAAAAGTGACCTAAAGCAATATTAATTCATAAAATCAGGATGTAATATAGCTTAAGAAAATTCAAATGCATGCTTATTTACAAATTATTTTAGATAAAATTATTTATTTTCATTATTTTCTTGAAATAAGAACACTAAACTTAAACATAAATCCTTTAATTTTAAAATTAATTCTAATTGAAATCAATCTTACAAAAAAATAATTCCATTCAAAATAAATTTTAAATTAATTATGTAAACTTTTTTTTTTTTATTGCATAAAGTGTTGGATACGTTTTGTAGTGCTTGGATTAATAGCCCCATCATCCATTATACTCATGTCTGTCTCAATATAGTTGGAGGTGTAACTGGTATTTAATGTGAGTAGATTAGGGTTTTAAAACATGATTTTCAGTTATTTTCAAAAATATAATATCCATAAATAATTTTCTTTTTTATAAAACTCATATTACACAATATCCATGAATACTTGATCTTATGGTTAGTAATTTTTATTTTTTAAATCACTTAATAAAGTTATTAATGAAAAAACTATTGATAATTAATTTTTTTTATAATTTTATTGTGTAAATTTATAACTTTCTTATAAAATTAAAATTATTTTTAAGAAAATAATTTTATTTAAATTTATACTTTATTATGTCATTTATTTGTGAGAGAAATTATTTTTGTTTACATTAATATTTTTATAATAATCTATGAATATATTTTTTTTAAAAGAATACCTGTTAAATATTTTGACATTTTCTACTTAGAATATGGATAAAAGATCTTATATTAAGGTTTTACATTACTTTTTGATAGACAAATATTTTAGTGGCACTTAAGATATAAGATATTAAATCTCATTCAATTTTTATTCTAATATTAGATCTCAATTTAAGATTTTAACATAACAATTTTTTATAATAAAAAAAAAATTTAAAATATATTATTTTGGAAATTTTAAAAGTTCCTATGGAACTATCTTTCTTGGTAGGGATCTCATTTCTGTCTCTAGTAAAAAATGTTATAAATAATACATCTTGTACTTGTTGAATATTAGTAAAGATACCCTCTTCTTTAATGCTTTGATTCTTAATAATATTATTTTATACATGGAATCCATGACAGTAATTAATTATTGAAATAATCTGATTTTCATAGTTATTCAAAATAACATTGTTAATGTTATTGATCTAATTTAAAATATCACTTCAACAACATGTGCTGAACTAAATATTAATTAGGTAAGCTGTTGAACTTAAATTCTAATTTTAATAAACTAAAGAAAAAACCTATAAACTGTATTCAAGTTTTATCTTTTTAAAAAGTTCTACAACTAAAACAGTTTTTTGGAAAAGTAATCTGATCTCAATATCCACTAGCTAGAATATGTTTATTAACAGTGAGGAAACGCGTTTTCATGATTAAAAAGCAAAAGGAATAGTCATAATCTGTCCACTGGCAAAGTAGTGTTGGAAACTTTTACATGAAAGAAGAACTACAGATAGACATAATCTGTGGACTAAAAAGTACTTTTGGAACTATATAGTGAAATAGAACTCTAAATTACGACTTGCATAAAAGTTGTTTAGTTAGGATGAGGATTCAAAATTTAAATAAAATAAATTATTGATAAATTATTAGTAAATAGTTCTTCCATTATCATCTAAAATATTTTTTAATGAATCATGGAAAACTTAAGGAAAAAAACTAGTATTTAAAAATAACTTTATGATGTATTTATTCAGATTATATCATTGATACATTCAAGTGTTGTTGAATTGACATTTTCAATTTTCTAATAAAGAAAAAACAAAACAAGTGGTGTAGGTAATGTTTAACTTAAATACAATAGAGATGCGAACATAAGAAAGGTTTTCCATTAAGTTCAAATAAGTACAAATGATAAAAATTTAATGTGAATAGGTGTTCACATGTGCTAACTTTCTTAAGAGGGACCACTTGTGACATACTGGTTGGTGCAACAGGTTTGGTGGTCCCAAAACATATAGATTTTCTATTATTTCGTCAAGTTTCAGTAAAAAAGAAAAAAAAAAAAAAAACACTTTGTCAAGTTTTCAAATTATTAGATTTCTTAACTGAAACTAAGTATGATTTAAGAATTTCAAATTATATAACTTGTCTATATTTTCTGCATGTCATTTGAAAATTCAAATTATGCAAACGGGATATTATTTGATATTTTATCGTATTTAATTTATAATGTATATTAACATTTTATGAAATATAATTATAATATTAATATTTATTTTATTTAAAATTTAATGTACGTGAGCATGTACTCTGTAATTTTTATATGCTTATTTAATAAAAGAAGCAAATTTATGTTTGTCTAGTCTACTTATTTTAAAAGTAAGCACTTTTCTGCTTGTTTTAATAAAGATATCCCATTTACTAAGTGATTATTTTAAAGTTATGTATCTTGTTATGGGAGTGACAAACAATCAACAAAAGGAAGAAAAAGGAAAAAAAAGACTGTTGGTAGTGGAAATAGCTCAAATACATTCACTTATATTATCTAAAAAAAAAAAGACCAGTAGCAAAGAAAATCTGCATAGAACACCTAAATGATTAACAAGGGAGAACACTAAAGAAGCACAGAGAAAATTAAGATAGTTTAATTGAAATATTAACAAACTTTAATCTTTGTTTATGAAACATGCTCAACTAATAGTTATATATAGTTATATAGTATACAGATGAACTCACAACTCTAACTAAAACAAACTGTTAAAAAATTAATAACTAACTTTGTTAAATTACACCTAAATAAGTGGAGAAGTTACGTCAACAATGTTGAATATTGAGTTTGAAACGTTATGTAGGTGAACTTTATGATGATGACATATGGTGATGACAGACAAAGAATGTCATAATCTGATGTAGATGATTTTTTCTATAAAATCTGGTCAAGACAAATGATCTTGTGTCACCAAATGATCTTTAAATATTAGACGATATTGAACTATCAAATGATATTAGAGGATCTAGGAAACTTTACAAGATTTTACGGAGTCAATCTTCACAGTGTTCATTGTATCATCTCATATCGGAACACTATTGAATAAGTTCTTATAACTGAAGATGGTCTTAATTGAGCTCATTATGTGAGCAATATATCATCTATGGGAGTACTATTGAATCTTAAAGTTCTTACAACTAAACTGGTAAATGACATCAAAGATGGTCTTAATTTAACTCATTATGTGAGCAATATTTATTAGTGAAATTTGGTGTTGTGACTATCCTAAGCTATTTATCAGTGTGTCGCTTGGAAAATTTTAATGTTTATTTTACCCTTATGCAGGTTACAACTGCCTTGAGGAACGAAGGTTTAGAATCATCAAATCTTGTCCTTGGAATTGATTTTACGAAAAGCAATGAATGGACTGGTAAGTAGCATATAAACAAAAATTAACTTGGTAATTTTATAATCCCCTACAATCCATTTAAGATGAAAGAAGACATAATTGAGAACTAAAATTGGCACGGGAATATATGGTTTCTGGTTTTACATTGGATTTGGTTATTATTTCCCTTTGGAATGATTGCTTTTTGACTGTTTTGCCTACAAAGCCAATGCATCCATGTTGTTATTGAAGGAAGTATCTCATTCAACAATAAAAGTCTACATGCTATTGGAAGTACACCTAACCCCTATGAGAAAGCCATTACTATTATTGGCAAGACTCTGGCTCCCTTTGATGATGACAACTTGATTCCTTGTTTTGGCTTTGGTGATGGTAAGGCCTAATCCTTATTGCTGAACATGAATAGAAGAAAGTTAGTTTTTCAATATTAAAATGCTTCAACTTCTGTATCTAAACAGCCACCACTCATGATCAAGAAGTGTTTAGCTTTCACAGTGATCATTCATCTTGCCATGGATTTGAGGAAGTTTTGGCTTGCTATCAAAAAGTTGTTCCAAACTTAAGACTTTCAGGTGATTTTCATCTCAGCGTATTGTGTTCTTATTTCAACTACTTGGCTCAATATGCTGTAATTGACTAATTGCGGATTTAAGACTGTTCTACCTGTTGAAAAACATTTCAGACGCTAAGTGTTGAAATACATTTGGAAGGCTGAAATAAGCTATCCGGTCACAATCCACAGTTTTGCAATTTTTTTCTGGTGTAGATTTCCAAGCTATTCAATTGTGTGACAATGGAATCTTTTTATCTCAATGACATTAATTTCACACTTTAGAAATCAAAGAAAATTACTTCTCTCATGTATAATATTTGAGTTCAATTTTTTATCATTGTCACTAGAAAGTTAAGACTATTTTATTTTTGAAAAAAATTGACTCGGGCACAATGTTTTGGATCAGATACTCCATGCATTGTTACATATTTTTTGTGACACTTTGAATAACGATTGCATTATGCACACTTTTAATTTTTGTAATTTTTCAGAGTTAGAATGGATAAATTTAGCAAAAGATAGCCATCCTCATTTTATTAAATATGTGAGGATTAGCTAAATAAATTAATTTTCATTACAAAAAAAACATAGGATAATCTTATTGGGTTTATGTCAAATTCAATCTTACAAAATCGGCTTGTAACATGACGAGGAATGAACATCTTAAACGTGAGGTTAGATATTTGTGGGAGATCCAACAGGAACCTAATAGTGGGTGGCACTATAGGTAGCATGTAGACACATGCATTTGAACAAATCACAATATAACACGAGTTCTCTTCTACAATTTGAAAATAAAGCACAAAGCATAATAATATATGAAGATTGGTTTAATAAAATCTTGTTTATATTCCTAGACTGTTTGACTTTTTAGAGAATTTGGTAGAAGATATGCACCTTTTAGTGATGTAGTGAATAGTCTCAATAGAGTGTATAGTGCTTTAGCATCTACTGATATTAATACAACCAAGTGATGTTTCGCTCTAAAGTAGGAAGCACGGTTCATGTAGTTCTATGCTTGTTTGGTGCATTTAACGAAAGTTAGTTACAGTAGCTATGTTGTTATATATAGGAACTTGTTATGATAGTTAATAACTAACGTCGAGTTGTAATCTTTATGTATGGTAAGTTTTGTTGTGAATGTAGATTAAAGTTTGTTAACACTTCAATTGAATCACGTTATTGTATGATTTTTTTTTTCGTTCTTCCTTCGTCTATCTTCTACGATTTATGTTTGTGATCTCATCTTTTTTTTCAAATTTGTGTGCGTTGATAGACGCTTTTGTAGTGAATTTGTTCGGGCTATTAGATAACAAATTTTTGTGGTGAATGTGGATTTCAATCATTATGACTTTCACAAAGTGTGAGGTTGAAAAATTAATTGGTTTGAATGATTTTGGACTGTGGCGGTAATGCATTGGTTTAGCAAGGCCTCCTTGAAGCTCTAGAAGGTGAATCTAGGCTTGATATAGCCATGGTGGAAAAAGGACAAGAAAATGCTATTGGAGAAGGCTCTCAACATGGTTGTTCTTAGCTTCAGTGATAAGGTGTTGAGGCAAGTCTCAAAGAAGATTACAATAAACCTATGACAAAGCTTGAGAGCTTATACTTGACGAACTCCCTCGTAAATCATTTATTAGCAAACAACTAGATGAATTCAATAAGTTGATTTTTGATTCGAAGAATATTGGTGATGAGGATTAGGTGCTGCTATTGGTGTGTTTGCTGTCTAAGACACATGATCATTTCAAAGAAACTTTGTTGTATGGAAGAGAGACTCTCTCTCTTTAAGAAGTTCAAAGGAGTTGAACGAGAAGTTTGATGTTAAGGCATCTAGTGTTGGAGACGACCTTGTATAAGGGGAAGAATGTCTACTAGTGATAATAGAGAAGGTAGAAGAAGGTTGAAGTCAAGGTCTTGCAATGGTCAAGGAGCATTATATATCAGATATGATATACTTCAAGTTTCTAGTAGAAGATCATTTCATTATATTGTTGTTGTATGTTAATGACATTCTAATAGTTAACAATAGTAAACTTGAAGTTGAAAAGGTTAAGGCTGAGCTAGATGGCGAATTTGATATGAAGGATTTGAAGTTGTTAAAAAGATTTTGAAGAATGATCCTGAGACACCTACCTAGAATAATCCTCGACAAGTTTGAGATAACAAACTTAAAACCTGTTTTCACACCTCTTGTGATGGAAGACCCTAACCAAAGGATCAACAACTAGACTTATGGCTCGAAGGATTCAAGAAGATTGGGCCTCAACTAACCTCAGACTGCTTCTTCCTGCACCTCCATATCATCTTCCTGCACCTCCATAATTTTCAAAATTCCAATAATAGACATGAGGAAATTACAAATTTAACCCTGCTACGGTTTGTAGTCTCTACGGTTTCTACAAACCGTAGGTAGTTCAAATTTTCTCTTCTGCGGTTTGTACAAACCGTAGAACAATAGAAATTTTTTTCTGTTCTGCGGTTTGTACAAGCCGCAGAAGAAAAAATTTTGCTACTGTTCTACGG
>Ga0099824_1009751_pt1 | contig 11656 bp, 10 predicted proteins | sample SiratrowhiteBW_FD_76837 | JGI IMG/M metagenome (GOLD analysis project Ga0099824, IMG submission 76837) | Root nodule microbial communities of legume samples collected from California, USA - Siratro white BW | ecosystem: Host-associated > Plants > Roots > Nodule | place: USA: California... | reverse complement strand
TATATATATATATATATAATACATAAATCCATGAATATAACACATCTATTAATATATATATAAATTCATTCATCATCTTTATGTATATACATTTATACATATATTAACTAGAGAGACATACATTCGTACATATATATCCATACACACACCTACATGTTATAGGTATATATATATATATATATGCATACACATGCATCCGCATATATATACATGTATTCATCCATACATACATTACTTATATATATATATATATATATATATATATATATATATATATCATTTTCTCACTAAAATAATAATTATTGGAGTTATAGACAATTTTTTAAATTATTTTAATTTTGTTATAAAATTAATATTTAAAATTACAATTTTCATGAATACTACAATATTTATTGCTTAACACTTACAAATTCACTCAGTGGAAAATTTTCTCCATTTGCTTCCAAATCTGATTTTGTTGAACTAAATTTTAATCCATTTATTGAGCTTATTCAAACTTATGAGTAATGCTAACTTTCTGGGTGAAATTAGCTTAACCAACTTTTCATTCCCTTAGTATTTATGTTACAAATTTTTGAAATAAATTTCTAACTTTAATACCTTTTTCTTTTAACTATAATATATTTTCAACAAGTTTCAAATGTTTAACTATCACCAAGAATATTTTTTCTTTGAACTATATTATATTTTCAACCAGTTTTAAATGTTTAACTTTAACCATTAGTAACAATATTGTCACATTCATACACACTTAATCAATTTTGACCATTGTTAAATTTTATAAAAATTAAAAAGTACATTGAAATCCAAAATTTTATTATTGAACTTTAAGCATTCCTAATCTCATAAACCAAGTTGAATTATCCATATAGAAATATTGTTTTTTAGACAACTTTTGAACCAAAGCCTTTCCACTTATGCAAAACTCAAAATGAAGATCAAAACCAACTCAAAAAAATCTATCAAACACATTTTAATTGTTATCTTAAGAAAAATTTCAACTCAAACTACAAATCATTTTAAAATTTCATTTAATTCAATATTCAAAACTATTCATAAATTTTATATATATATATATATATATATCATCATCAATCTCAAATTCAATATACTTTTAACCTAATCAAATTTAAAAAATAAAGGAATACTTTTTTTTTACCTATAAAGCATTACAATTTCAAAAATTCTAATGTTTTAAAGATTTAGAAGTAAGTAACCAATTGCAACTAAATATTAAAGGTTGAAATCTAATTTTAAAAATAAGAAAAAAATGAAAATTTTAGAAAGACAAAGAATAAAAAAAATTAAAACGAAAAATGTATGAGAATAAAAAGAAGAAGAAGGGTTTTACAATTTGAATTAAAATAAAATGCAAAATTAAATAATCAAAATTACATTAAACAAACATTAATTGATTATTGATAATCAAAATTTACTAAACTAAGATTATAAACAATTATATACCAAACATTTATACTCAATAACATTGAAACAAGAAACATGCATGTCCAATAATGTAGCTTTCCAGAAAGATTCTATAGATTGAGGTCCATTTATTTATTTTTTTCCATGAAAGGGACTTGTGAGCTAACACATTAATGGATCCTAATTAAACCAAATTTAATTTGTCACAAAAAATTTGGTATATGTTCCTATTCAAAGTCACAGAAAGAAGAGTGGAGAATGTTCAATGTTCAATGTTCAAGTGCAATAGAAACATGCCAAAGGTGTCTGTTACTGTTCATTGGATTCCTAGGAAAGTTCAGCCACAAATTTTTGAGGTCCTCACTTTCTAAATTCTGCTCATAATCAATTTGTGTACTCTTGTGGGTCTTACTCTTCCACATGTTACCATGATCCACTTTTTTTAAATTGGGTACATTAGTGTAAAAATGACATGGAGAAGCATTATAAAATGTCATGTGGATCACTTCAAAATATATTAATTTAACATTTTCTCTTTATTTAGTTTATGAAAGAAAAAAAATAGAAAATGAGATTACTGTTTATTTATTTAGAAGGAAAAAAAGGAGGCAAAAATAAATAACATAAATATTCCTAAATAAAAATATACTACATGAAATAAAAATATTTTAAAAACTAAAATCATTTTGCTTATTTATAATGAGAGTGTATATTATATAATAAAGTAAATGATAGTAAGTTGTTCACGGAAAAAAAATATTAAAAGAATAAAATCTCAAGATAAAAATTTAGAAATAGTACTAAATTTTGAATTATGTATTTTATTATATTTATATTATTTTTATCAACTTTAAATCCTTGTTTTCTTTTTATATTGGAGAAAGTAGTTTTGACACGAGATTCGCAATGGTTTCTCTTTCTTTCTTGTTTTTTATTTATGAAAAGGGAAAAAAAATTCTTTAAAGTACTTCTCTTTTGCCTCTGTTTCCAATTTTTTTTCCTTTAAATAAAAGGGGAAGAGAAAATGACAAAGAAATATAAGTACAATAATAAATGTAATAAATGTTGTTCAACATTTATTTAATTTCAATATTCTGCCTCTACAATTTTTAATAATACATAGCTATATTTGAATAGTTATTGTAGGGTCCTTGATATAAGCAGTAAAGACAGTAAGTTTTTACACTATTTTTTTTTTTTAATTTTTTTATATTACCGTGTTTATTTTAATTATTATAACATTTTTATGGTTTATCAGTATAATAACTACAATTAAAAATATGATTTAAATGAATTAAACTAGAATTAAAACGAGAGAATAGTGGTCGTTTTAACTCATAAATATCTGTGTCAACACAAGTTCGGAATTTTAATATCAAACTTCTGATCACACTGTGTTTGTCATCTACTGTGATTCTTGCTCAGCCACTTACCATGAATTCCTTCAACTGGGTTCGTTTGTTCATCGTTTTTCATGCTTTTGCTGCAACACCTTGCTTCTTCTCCTTAACAGATTCCTCCACACAACTCCCCACCAACTTTCTAGATGATGCCAAGAAGCCTGAGGTGTTTGATTGGATGGTCAGAATCAGAAGGAAGATTCACGAGAATCCAGAATTGGGTTATGAGGAATTTGAGACCAGTAAAAGGATTAGAGAGGAATTGGATCAACTGGGTATACCGTATAAACACCCTGTTGCAATCACTGGTGTAATTGGCTTCATTGGGACTGGAAGATCGCCTTTTGTTGCTATAAGAGCTGATATGGATGCTCTCTCCATGCAGGTCACATAACTTCTGCATATTCTTTCTTTGTATGCTTACAAAGTTTGGAAATTGATGGAAATGGTATTTTCTTAAAAACTTGCATATTAATGTTTTATCAAGCTTTCTGTTATTAGATAATCCAAATAACTTCTGTTCTGAGTAAGTTAGAGATATGGGGTGATTATATTTTTTTGTGTGATATAAACACCACTTTCGTTGTACAGTATTTGTGTCTGTACATAATCAATACAAAAAGCTTCTTTCTGTAATCTTATTCTCCAATTTGTGTTATTCCTTTCACAACAAATTTGTGTGCATGAATTACCCACTAAAATGTGAGAGTTCTGCTACGTGATAAAAGTGTGGTTTATCCCTGTCTTGGGCATTCCACTGCTGTGAAAATTTGCAGAGTTCAAGTGGTGAATCATAGTGGGTTCAACTGGTGTTGTTCCAGGAGTATTACCGTTGTTTGGCAAGAAGAACTTTGAAGACTGTGTCTGAAGATGAATGCTATCTTTGGCTTGTCAAGATTGGGTTTTAAGAATTAGGAAAAAATGCTATAAAGTAGCATATGGCAGCACATAAAGAATTCAAAAAGCTTGACAGTAAACCTCACTTTCTAATTCATTAGTGTGTCGATGCTGCAGTCTTTCAGAAAATCTCCAAAGCTACAACAGCGAAACAAGCTTGGGATATTCTAAGCAAATCATATGGAGGGGTTGACAAAACAAAGAAGGTGAAGCTCCAAACTCTTTGAAGGCAATATGAATAACTTTCTATGTCTGATCACGAGTCTATTGTTGATTACTTCAATCAAATTCAAATATTGGTTAATGGGATGGAGGCTGCAACGAAGAGTTAGCAGATCAGCAAATTGTTGACAAGGTGTATTGAAAGTTTAGTAGAAAAACAGAGTGGCAGGTATTTAAAAGTATCTGTCAGACGAGTTAGACTGTTATTTAGGGTTTAGGGTCACACCAGCTGCATCTAGATTAAGGAACTTATTAATCCTACCTGCTTCAAACGAATTGTTGGATCACTTTGTGCTATACTATACCTAATTTAGCATTTAGTGTTGGGTTAATCAACAAAATCATGGAGACACGAAGGAAACCTCACTCATTGGCAACCAATAGTATAATGCGTTAGTGAAAGGAACTTTGGATTATGGAATTTTATTTCCTAAAGGAAGTGATAACTCAGAAATTGAATTGCCTCGGTACTCTAACTCAGATTAATATGGTTATAAATCTGATCCAAAGAGTACTGCAAGTTATGTTTTTATGTGTGGATAAGCACCATAAAATGTAATATACTCATGTGAAGTTGAGTATATTGCAGCTTCAATGAGTGCTTGTCAAGCTATGTATGCAAGAGAGCAAAGTGAAGAACTTAGGAGAATTCAAGTTATTTGTTGATAACAAACCAACATTGACTTAGCAAAACATCCAGCAGCACATGGGAGGAGTAAACACACAGAAACAAGATTTCACTTCCTCAGAGATCAATTGAATAATGGAAAACTGATTCTAGAACACTGCATAACAACATTATGAGTAGCAGGTATCTATACAAAGGGAGGGAGAAAGGTTCAGAGGGCTAAGAGATATCTTAAAGAATTGTCTCCTTGAGTCATTTGAATTAAAGGGGAAATGTTATTGGATAATTCAAATATCTATTGTAGTTTACTATGTTATGAGTTAGTTAGAGTTATGAAGTGATTGTACTTTTTTGTATGTGTGATATAAACCCACTTGTTTCTCTGTGCAATATGTGTGCATACGTGTTTGTACGTAATCAACACAATCACTTCTTGCTTTATGTAATATTCCTCTTCTCTCTGTGTGTTTGATTCCCTTCCGAACACTTTTGACTTTTGAATTTATGATGGTTTTACTTCTATGGATTGGTTATGGGATAAAACAATAAAAAGAGTTTTGCTCGCCTTTCCTCAAAATTTTGTGATGTTTTGTAATTTTTTATTGATTTATTACTATATCTAACTTTAGGAAATGGTGGAGTGGGAGCACAAGAGTAAAGTACCTGGAAAGATGCATGCTTGTGGTCACGATGCTCATGTGGCTATGCTTCTTGGTGCTGCGAAGATTCTTAAACAGCATGAAAAAGAGATACAAGTTTGAATTTTTATATTGGCTTCTTTATTTCCGATTCCTGGATCTTCTGCCTTGTGGTTTAGCTTACTTTTGCTGATACTGAACTTGTTATCTCCGTTTAAAACATGTGATTACTACTCATTGGTGTCCAGTTTGTCATACTCAAGAAATTTGGCCCTCTTAATGATTTTATACATTTCTTTTATGTAAACTTTTTGTTTATGATTCCAATCATGTTAGTATCAAGCATATGCTCTGTTTATAAGATATTTGTGTATGAAAAGTAAAAGAGAGTTGCCCACCATATCATTCTACTTGACCAAGACAGTCTCCCATATCTGCTACTTTATTATGAAATATCAGTTGTCGTGTTTTGTTGTTTCCACCCTGTCATGTATCTATGATCATTTCATTATTTTGATGTCTGAATAGGGAACTGTAGTTCTTGTTTTCCAACCAGCAGAGGAAGGAGGTGGGGGAGCCAAGAAAATTTTAGAAGCTGGAGCCTTAGAAAATGTTACAGCTATTTTTGGATTGCATGTGTCACGCGACTTTCCATTAGGTGAAGTGGGCTCTAGGTCTGGTCCAATGTTGGCAGGAAATGGTTTTTTTGAAGCTATAATAAGGGGAAAAGGAGGTCATGCAGCCATTCCTCAACAATCTATAGACCCTATATTGGCAACTTCTAATGTTATAATTAGCTTACAGAATCTTGTTTCTCGTGAGGCTGATCCTCTGGATTCCCTGGTAAGTTCTCTTTAATTTCATTTCTTCCTTTTCCCTTGCCACCAACTACTCATTTATGCTTTCTGTTGTTTTGGTACAATTGGGATTTAAAAGGCAAAGCACCGACTTAATTAGTGGGTGACAACCGCTCCAACTGATGTTCTTATTTGGGCTAGAAACTTATTGCTTTCAATTCAATTAAACCTTTTTTATCATTTAGTAAACTTTTCCTTGTGTTATCCACATAAACTTTGGAAGTACCAATTCCACCTTGTGGTCACTTTTTTGAGACCCTAGATATGTATTAAGTACTAGAAGAGTTACCCATGACATTGATGCAGGTGCAAAAGAAGAGAAAATTTATCCTGGTAGTTTTTCTCTTTTCAAATCTTAAAATTGAATTGCAACTGATTTTAAACTTGGGTCTGGATTCTAGAGTAAGGGCTGTTAGAGAGTAACTTTTAATGAGAGTGGGTTTAGGGGTTTGCAAAACACAAACATATGGGTAACATTAACATACCATGGATATACACTAATCCACTCCTTTGATCTTCTTATGTCTAGAAGTATGTTGTCAAGAATAGAGATTGTAATTCTGTATAAAGAATTAATTAGTTATATTTGGTTTACATACCTTCGGTGAACTTTGGCCTTCAAAAAGGATTCTAGTGAAAAGGATGAGATGGCTGAACATTGGCCTTTTGAGCATGAATCGGAACATGTTCATATGTCAAGTGTGATTATTACTTATTAAATGTGACGAAATGCTGTTTGAAGAAGGAATTTGAATCCTCTGTGCCTTCCTAAACTAGAAAGCATCTCCACACAGGTTGTGACTGTAGGAAAATTCCAAGGAGGTAGTGCATTCAATATTATTCCAGATTCTGTCACGATCGGTGGCACCTTCCGAGCTTTTTCAAAGGAAAGCTTCCGGCAATTAAAACAGCGCATTGAGGAAGTATGTCATGGAGAAGAATAACTTTTATTTTGTATGCATAAACTAAAACAACGAAAATGGTCAGAATTTGTTTTTATTTGTAGTCTTGTTTGTTCATTTCTCAAAAGGTAATTATAGGATCAGAAAATAAAATAAGTCATAAAATGAATTAAGTTTCTCCTTTTAAATTAAAATCAACTTATGCACTTGAATGTTTACAAAAACTGTCTCATTCATCCTCTCCAAAAACTGAGGTGCACAAGTTGATTTTATTTTACAAAAAATGTTGATTTATTTTGTCTTCTATTTTCATCTTTTCTAATCTACTCAGAATATCATCAAACAACAATCTGGTGTTGTCCTATTTGTTTATTGTGTCTATAAGCCCAACCTTTACTTTAGTTTAAAAACATGACACAAAATGAAATAAAGATATATTGTTGTAATCATCAATAAAAACATGTTACAATAAAAATAAGAAACTCCCTTACATGATAATTTCAACTAAAAAATGGATTCACTCATTATACAGTTTTCATTACACGTGATCCTGGCAGGGGCTAAGGCTCATTGGTTTATGCAGGTTGTGATTGCACAAGCTGCTGTGCAGAGGTGCAATGCAACAGTCAACTTCCTTCAGGAACTGAATCCTTTCTTTCCCGTAACCATAAACGACGGTGACTTGCATGAACATTTTAGGAGTGTTGCTGGGAATTTGCTTGGTGTGAATAAAGTAAATGACATGCAACCCTTGATGGGAGCTGAAGACTTTTCATTCTATCAAGAGGTTATACCTGGCTACTTCTTCATGGTTGGAATGCAGAATGCCTCACATGAAAAACTTGAACAAGTACACTCACCCTATTTCAAGGTCAATGAAGATGTACTTCCTTATGGGGCTGCACTTCATGCCTCATTAGCTGTTAGTTATCTTCTGAAACATCCGCAGGACATTGCCCCTGCAGAGGGGAAATATCATGATGAATTGTAACAGAACTTTATTTCTTGTAGCAATGACATGATGAACTCATTTGTATTTAAATTTTAACTAAACCTAGTGTTGAGCTTATACATGAGCTAAGCAAATAAAGTTGTTTTACATTTCGAATAAACTATCAATTTTTTCTTATGAACTTTTACCCTTCTTCTTGCTTCCATTATTGGAAAATTATATCTGTTTTAAAGTTGTCACATTTGTCATCTGGGTCTCAACCATTAGTAGGATCTTTTAAAGACACTATAGACCTGGTTAAATGATCAATTAGGGCCGGAACTATTAGTAGGATCTTTTACCCTTCTTACAAGTTTGATATGTTTTAAGAAAAAAATATCAATAATAATAGTTAAATGAAAAATATATTAACATATGAGTGATTAATAATATATTTAGCAATTTAGTTATTTTTAACATTTAGATACTTTAATTTTATTTTTTAATTAGTAATTATGGATATGAGATAAGTATATTAAGTAGAAAAATCATTTTATATATTATTATATATTTTATATTGCAAAGTATAGTATAATGTTCAAATGGTTGATTTTATTTGTTATCTCGTGCGTATGTGTATGTTTGAGAAACTTTTGTAACAGGGTTGAGGCACCCTAAAGTGGTTCTATTTATTTATATTTTTTTTCTGTTAAAAAAAAAGATAAAAATTCATTGTCGCATACTATTTGTGAGCTTTTGACAATGAAGAATTATGTGAGCACAATGAAAAATTACAAAGAACAAAAAGCGGTTATTATAGACAAAAATAACAATTATTTATTATTTTTAAAATATAAAAGTCAAAATGTTTTTTCTTTTACAAAACTAAATTAAAAATAAAAATATTGATTCATTTGATTTGGTTTCAGAGTAAGGCTAAAGACAGCAAAAAAGAGTTGTGTTTCCTTTCCCTGTTTTAGAAATTGTTATTCTTTCCTTCATTTGATTCATTCTGTATCGTAATAAACATTATGAAAGGGTGGAGTGGGAGCACAGATTAAAGTACCTGGAAAGGTGCAGGCATGTTGCTATATATGGTTCTTGGTGCAGCATAGATTCTCAGACAGCAAGAAAGAGTATATTGCCTTTTGTAGTCCTTTTTCTGCATAATCTTCTGCATTATTTTTTCCATTAAACAATTTCTGATAGAAATTGAAAACATGCACGTGGACACTAGTCACTCCTCATATATTTTAGAACTCTGATCCATTTGATGAATTCAAAATAATGTGAACCTTTGGTTTATTTACAACATCTTGGTTCATTGATGCCCGTTGCGCAATTATCAATGCCAGTATCTTCAACTTTGTGAATTTCAACCATTCCCTCTTTCCATACACAGTACTTCAAATTTATCATTTGTACAAAACTTAGATATTGTATTGTTATTTTTCAATTAAATTTGGAAATTTAAGATGTAATATAATTTTAAGGTAAAACTCTCTAAATTTAAATGAACAACAACACCAACTTTATGTTTGCACTACAGTGTAAACATTTTATTTTATCTCCCTTCGACTTTTATTTTAAAGCTCTATGTGCATTATCATATGATATAATGTATTACTGCATTTAAACTTGTCTTTGTTTGATAGTACTTTCCAAACACTAATCTATTTTAGTCATCCCATTTTATATCTTGCATGTGACATCTTGTAATTTCTTAGAAATAGAAGAAAGATCTTGGTTCTAGCCATGTAATACATCTAGAAAAGGAAGAAGAAAAGAAAAAGAGAAAAAGTTGGTGCCTTTATCAGTCTACACTATCACTCACTCATGTCTACTACTATTCTCTGGAATATCTTCATCCACTCATGGATTCCTGATAAAAATGCACTATTTTGCTGTCCAGCAGAAGAAGGAGATGGAGGGGCTAAGAAAATTTTAGATGCTGGAGCCCTAGACAATGTTACTGCTATATCTTTGGATTATATAACTGTTGTAGAAGCTTAGGATGATTCATTTAATGCAGGTTTATATCATTGGTTGAAGCTGCTGTTAAGAGGTGTAATGAGACTGTGAGCTTCCTTGACAAAGAGAAAGCTTTATATATCCTCCAACTATAAAAGATGGTGATGACTTGCACAGGCTTTTTGTTGACAAATAGCTGGGAATATGGTTGCTATCAATAACGTTAATATGGACATGCAACCACTACTTCACGCTTGGAACGAAGAATGGTTCACCTGATGAACCGGTTCAGCCATTACTTTCTGATCAATGAAGATTGAACTTCACTGTGGCGCTGCACTTCATGCATCATTGGCTGCTATATCAGCAGAACGTAGACAAGGTAGAAGGAAATATCATGATCAATTATATATGAGTGTTAATAACTATTATAAGGTAGTTATAATTATTTTAGTTTGTTTTTTTTTTAAGAAACTTCACTCTCAAATTCTCAGGTTTGGTTCAAATGCATTCCCTTATTCTCTGCTTAGTTCTCTTCTTTTGTTCTTGCCTTGTAAATTCTGTATAGTTTTTCTTTTTGAAAATTATGAAAATATAGCAAGAATATTCCCAAGTATGGAAATATGTCTATGTATATTTCTTCCTATTTGCAAGAATCTATGACAATGAACCCTATATTGTTATGTATGTATAGAAGAGACTATGTCTTGGTAAGGAAGAATTTAAAATGAATGTTAATAATGGTATTGTCTATTGGCATGTGACCTTCTTGTTATGTTGTAGGGGCCAATGAATTCACAGTCTACTCAGAAACAAGCTACTACCACTGATGCAAAACCTAATTCTGCAACAAATTATAATGTGCTTGGCAGACAATTTCTTAATTTTCTATCTTTTTACATTATATTATATCCATATATGTAAATGAGTTAAAAATTAGATGAATAATACAAGTATAATTGACAAAAAAAAGTAATAATTTTTGTCAAAACAGAATTAAACTGGAAGTCTTTGAAACGTCCTACACTTGAAAATAAACAAGTAAAAGCTGTAGTTTTTTTTTTTCTTTTCATGCTAACCGTTTATTTCTAAAATTTAATGCAACATTAGTTACTTTTTTAGAAAATTTAGTGTTTTATATTGGTTAATAGAAAAGAATTTTAAATTACGGATTGGATAAATTTGAGGGAGTGAAGTGCATGAAGGAGTAGTAGCCTTTCGACAGTTGGAGATGGTAACTAAATCTGATGAATTGTCTACAATACACGATGGCCATTGAAGGTAAAATAATACAGACTCGTGAGCATTATCGAGTGAAAGATGTAAACAAAAGCCAAAATTCAATTTTAGACTTTTTTTTTTAATTTTTATTAGTGCAGGAAACATGGAATTTGGTTTAATTTAATAAAGCTCGAGCCAAATGATACAATGAAGAGATCCAGTGCCTGATTGGTTGGATTGGGTCCTCAAATCCTATAAAACTATGTGTTCTGATTGTTTTCGGTTTCACTCTCAACCACCAAAGAAACTATGATTTTGAAGATGTGGTTCCCTTTGTTCATCCTTTTCCATGTCTTTTCTGCAACTCCAATATCCTCATTAACAGTTTCCTCAAACACACTCTCTACTAACTTTCTGGACATTGCCAAGAACCCTGAAGTCTTTGATTGGATGGTCAAAGTCAGAAGGAAGATTCATGAGAACCCAGAATTGCTTTATGAGGAATTTGAGACCAGTAAAGTGATCAGAGAGGAATTGGATAAACTGGGTATCCCATATAAACAC
>Ga0099824_1009749_pt1 | contig 11658 bp, 8 predicted proteins | sample SiratrowhiteBW_FD_76837 | JGI IMG/M metagenome (GOLD analysis project Ga0099824, IMG submission 76837) | Root nodule microbial communities of legume samples collected from California, USA - Siratro white BW | ecosystem: Host-associated > Plants > Roots > Nodule | place: USA: California... | reverse complement strand
TTCTAATTTGAACAAGCATTCTAATGATATAGATAAACATTCAACACATATTGTTCTTCCATTTCAAAGAAGATAAAAACACACCTCTTGTAGCGTAGTGGTGATGCCAAAACCGAACCCACAATAGTGATGCGAAAACCAACAACACAAACAAACCCAAATCGGCCAAACGAACCTTACCAAAACCACAAAGCACAAACAAATGCTCAATACAATAACAATATCGGTAAAAGCAAAAGAAAATGGAAGAGAAAGAATGGCGCACAGCTTCAAACCAAACGAAGCACTAATGGACTTGAAATCGAAAATAGAACCATTCAAATCGAAGCTCTCGAAAATGCAAATAAGAGGAAGCAAAATGGAGTAGAATGAGGTGCAAATGGAGGTCGAAAAGTGCAGGAGAAGACGCCGGAACAGTGCTTGGAAGAATACGCGCGCAGCGGAGAAGAAGAAAAGTGAAGAAAAAAAAGGCGCGTTTGAAATAAAATAGAAGCACCACGTCGGTTCTGGACTCCCAACCGACATGGTGCATGCCCTGAAATTTAAAAAAAATTACTGTTAACACACCACGTTGGTTGCAAAACCTAGAACCGACATGGTGTGTGCCCTAATTTCACCTATTTTCCCTAATTTTTCCCAATTTGTCATACAACATGCACCACGTCAGTTATGAGGCCTTAGCCGACGTAGTGGACAACAATCCCACGTCGGTGATGGCCTCTTAACCGACGTGGGATTCACGCGCCTCCTACAACTTTTAAAAATTTGATTTTTTTTTTTATAAATAGGTCAATGCCGATTGTTTGTTCCAACCTCGACGTGGGATTGTTCATTTATTTACAAAAATGTCACCGCGTTTCTGACTACATTGTTTACCTCTTTAACCGTTATAAAAAGGAGACATTAAAGCCTATTTTTCTACTAGTGTATGGGCTATGCACAAATTTGAGGTTTTTTTAATAATATTAATGTAAAGGTATCACGTAAAAGTGTGCTCAACTTTGATATTGGATGTTTAAAATACTTTTTTTTTAAGTAACCTTTGATTTGATTTTGCTGTCAATGGAATAAACATGATCTTATTTTTATTTTTTCATTTTTAATTTAGTGATTAATTTGCTTATTCTCTTTCTAAGCTACTTCAACTTGTTAGTCAAATTGTTTTTTCTCTTTCCAAGAACAATTTGATTGGTAAGTTTAAAGATGTCCAAGAAGAAAAGAGTTGACCCACAAGTTAAACAGAAGAAAACAAAAATAATTACTACACCATCCATTGACTACAGAATCCAAGAAAAGAATGCTTAGATAAAAGTAAAAATTATTTTGAACATTCAATAATATTTTTTAATAAGAATATAAGTAAAAATATCAATTTAAAACATACTTAAAACTTAATTAATTATTTTTAATTGATTTTTTTAATTTAAATTACTATCATTTTCATACTAATTTAATCTATATTTGGATGAATTTTGAGAAGTGTAGTAGGTATTGTATAGATGAGGTAATAGGAATGTGAGTTTATAGGGAAACGGCGTGGGATACTTAAATTTGTGCTGACTCTCAGCTCCTATTCCTATGCTTCCGCTGACACTAACACCACTACTTTTCTTCTTCTTCTTCAATGCTCCTTTCACCTTGCTAAAACTTATATAAATAGAAATCAAAATCATTTAATTTCAAATAAAGTATTTTATAATTGTAGTTAGCCTAAAATTGTTCTAGTTTAATACAAGATATAAATATAACTTATTGTTTGTTGACTTATTTTATGAAAATTAATGTGAATTAAAATTTGTCGAACATCATTATTTTTGCATAAAAAATAACTGAAAAGAGTTATTTTTTTTTACCAGAGATGGTAACTCGGTTTCTACTTTCATTTGTATAAATTATTTCGTATAATGCAAAATTTTTATTCAATCAACCGATTCAAAATCGTGTTTACTATCGTTTTTAAGAAAATTATCATCTAAGTCAATAAAAAATTTGCAATTGAAATTAACCACGTTATTTTTAAATATATAAATTCCTCAAATCTTACTTTTGATGAAGTGATGATTATCAAGTCATCGTCTGGATTAATGAAACTTGCATAACAAAATCAACGCCTCCATAAAAATTACAAACGCAACGGAATGGCTTATTAGTCTACTACTTTACGGCTTGCATTCAAACTTTGAACTTATGTAGAAAACTTAAATGTAACAATTTGATATGAAAAATATGCTCTTAAAATTGCTGGACGAAATGAACGATTTAGTTTTCGTTGAAAAAAATTAGTTTATCGTAAATAATTAATAAAGATTTATACACATCATGCAAGTTGGCTAATAAACAATTTTTCAGTTTTTCCTTACACTTGGCTTGACTTTGTTTTCATCAAATACCAAATTGAATCATTGACAACAAGAAGAAACTAAGCATGACAATAGCGCATGATAAGATAAAGCAGCAAGCTCACAAATGCAGAAGCAACATAACATTTGAGATTACTGATACAGTGTATGTATGTGAAGTTAAATCCTTATACAAAAATCTCTTTGGCTTTTAGAAATATTATTAAGAAAACAAGATTGGAGTAGTAACCCATAAGGTATAGCTTCCTGCTAACTCTAAAGTCCATAATGTGTTTCATGTTTCTAAACTAAAAAAACATGTAAGAGAAGTTGTGACATCAAGTTATATTCTAAAGGATGATACAAGTGTCATTGCATATAAGGAACCAGAATCAATTCTTGATCACATCATTGTGAAGCGAAACAATAAAATTGTTACTAAGGACTTAAGCAGACGGAAGCATCAATTTCCCGAATAAGTTATTTGAGAGTTCTTCTACGACTTCAAGATAAAGTATGTAGAATTTAATTCTTGAGGACAAAGATTTGTTAAGAAACGGTATTTGATACAGGACTTTGTATAGTTAGAAATATGTTATTTTTGTTTTATTAATTATGTTGTAGTTATTGGAAACAATTGTTAATTCCTAGCTTTGACTAAGAAAGGCAAGTCTGAACATGACATTCAGACTAAATTGTAAACAATTTTGAGTTATTATTTAAAAAAAAATTAAATTCCATTCTTTCATTGGAGTCCCTAATTTCTTCAATTCATTAAGAATAGTTCTTTTACATAAATTAAGAAAATTGAAAACAAAATGGAGATTAAAGAAAAAGACATATACAAAGAATTGACCAAAGAGAAAGAAACACATAAATAGGAACAAAAAACAACAAACATACTTAAAAGAACAAAATTAATAATTTGCAAACAACGACTCCATATTACATTACTTGGTGAAGAGGTAATTGGATTTGGAGCTACTCACGTTGTCTTAGGACAAATCAAACTAGGATTTTCAAAACTTCGAAATCAACTTACGAAGAAAATTTGCAAGTAGATTTAGAAAAGAGGAAACAACGACTTTGATCAATATGAACAAATATTTGCAAACACATATGAGGACAAAGAAATAGGGGAAACTGGAATTGGAGTTCTTAGGATTACAGTGGTGATGACAAGAAAGGATAATATTTTAGCTCGACAATGGCTTCTTTCACGTTAGGGTTACAATGATGAGTGCTTTAGATGGTTACATATTCAATATTCTGGCTTGACAATGGCTTGATAATGTTTTCCAAAATTTACAGAACCCATTAACATGTTTTGTAAATTTAACTTTTTAATTATTATTTTATCTTAATGTGTATCTAAAATTCATATGTAAAGATGTCTTATTTACATACAAATAGAATTAATAGTACATATGAATTATTTTAATAAAAAAATTTGCAATGCTAATGCACCAAACTCACATACAAATAATTTTTATGGACACTTGTCACCAATTCAATATAGTGTTACCTACGAAAAAACCAATACGTATGGAGATCAATTCGTACCTAATATCCATATGTATATTGTAATTTATATAATTTATATAAGAATTCATGTAGGTAAATATCAATAAGCAACTATCAAATTTCTTATAGTGTAAGGTAAGTAGGTAAAGCATCATAGGTTTATAGATTAGTTGTGTCAAAAATACTTTTATTGTGAGTATGAGTACACGCTACTTAAAATTTAACAAATTGAGCAATATATGAGTGATAAAGACTTATATACATACTCTCTTAGGAAAGTGAGTTGATAGTGTTAGTTTTCTTGTATGTTGGCTAATGATCCATTTATGATTATCTCTAAGTATTTCCTCTTCAAATTGTACAATTATTAAGAAGTTTAAGTAGTGAGTTAATAGGAGTGTGTAAATCCATTTTTTTTAATACATGAATAATTTTTTAGAAAAATCTTATGCATGTTTTATGAGTAGATTAGTAAAAAAAAAAATGCTATATATATTATCAAGGTGGAAATTAATTTAAAAACATATTCATAAAACAAATACTACATAAGTCAAATTCAAACTTAATATTTTTTTCATCAAGTCAAGCTAAAACTTTTAACTAAACTTAATTGAATAGATGAGTCAAGCTTAAACAATTATTATACAAGCCAAGTCCACGCTTCAAAAGCTCAGTTTGACTCCATTGTAGTCATTTATGCACTCCATCAACAAATCAAAGCATTTCGAAGTTGATTATACTACTTCATGTACCATCAATACAAAATCAGATTTTTCAAAATGTTTATATTCAAATTCATGGTCAACTAGTTAATGCACTTGCCAAGATGTTATCGAACATTCAATTTCTTTGTTTAATATCCAAGTCTGGACTAACCAATGCACTTGACCCATTTCGAGGGGAAGTATGAAAGTATCGAAGGAAAATAAAATTTTCTTATTTTGTGCTATCAAACAGTAAATATTGAAGAACAGTAGAAAAATAGAGAGAAAAAATATTTACCGTTATATTAAGTAATATCAAACATATTCGTTAGTGTAAATAAGTTTTATTTTAGGTAACAAGTATGCTTATAATGCTGTAAACTGTATCAGACAAAAATAATATAATTTTTTATTAATTGATTTTATATAGATAACGTTAGGATTAAGGTAATGTATTCGTTAAATAATAAGAAGTTATCAAATTTTAGTTATATTCAAGAAAAGAAATGAAAAAGTATGATTTGAAAATGGAGGTAGTTCGTACTAGTTTTGAAGAGGTGAAAACTGTGACCTTTTTTCTAAGTAAGTTGGTTGGAATAATAAATAGCATTGGTACGTAAAAGAATGGGTGATTTTGTTGTTTGAGACGTGTTTGGTTTTGTTGATACAATAAGTCTTCTGCGTAATTAAGTTGCCAGCATGCATTGGAACTTATCAAACGGCATTCAAACCCCGTGGACTACGGATGGTCAGACCAAACTTATATATATATATTACCTTTTCCATTTTCAAATATTTTATAGTTCTGCATTATTTATTGATTTTTGCTCCTTTTAACATTTCTTCTAGATATTTAAGATATATATAATTCACAAAAAGATACCATTTTATCTATTTTTAACAAACAATTAATATAATCGGATTTTTTTGAAAAGGAAGTATCTGATGGTACACCTTAAGCCCTTTTCTCTAATCAGGACTAATTTGACATTTTATGAGTAAATAAAATTATAATAATAACATTTAGACTATTTAAAATGTATAAAAGTATATTTAAGAGTGTTAACAAACTTATCCGTTTTATATTTATCTAATATTTTAAAGAAAAATAAAAGTTAATTAAGACTAAAGCTATCTTGAAAGTTGTTTTCTAACACATTGAGAAGTAAAATAAAACACTACTAGTGATAAGATCATATTAATTAGAGGATGATACATTTTTACAAATAAATACATAAATTATATTTGTTTTATTATGTTATTATTCTTTCTTTGAAAACATTGAACTACGATATGATATAATTAATGAGCTCTTATGGTAATAATAATGAGTAATTATAATGTTTTTTACTGTATTACAAATAAGAAAATGACTATTTAACCAGTACAACTGAATGATTAGAAAGATGATTCTTTTATATAACAAATTTGACACTTTAAAATATTAAAGTTTTAAAATTTGTATTGCAAATTACTTACCCCGGGATTTTAAAAAATGAATACGAAAATAAACGAATTAATTGTATTTTAAAAAAATTTTGTCTCCTCAACCTTGGGTCCTTGGTCATTTCACCTTTGACCTAGGCACAAGTCCTCTCTGTTTCCGATGTTCCTGCCAAAAATTTCCGTATATTATCTATGCACTTTTAAGTTTAAGTAAAATTTAGAAGAAAAAAACATGTAAGAGATAAAGACAATGTTAAGAAATGTGGATTATGTATCAAAAACTATAAAGTATGATAAAAAAAAAAGTTTATATTTTCAATAATAATAGTTTTTATTATAAAAAATTTTTTAAAAAATAAGACTTTTGTTCTGGGCATGCAAATAGATTATTCGAACCAATAATTATAACTTATTTGATGGAAAAAATATGTTTTTTTGTGTCTTGGGGATTTTCGCTTTTAGATTTTACATAAAAATTTTGTCGGTTATTTTTTTTCTATTAACGTTTTTAGTCCTTATTATAAGTATCATTGTTAAATGATGATGTAGCATTAATACAACTTACCACTTGGACTAAAAATCACAACTTATCCTTTTGTAGCCCGACCTTGACCAATGCATTTTTTGACCAACCTTGACTTGAACATTTTTTCCCTCTCTCACCCGGCTTTGGCCTAACCCTTTTTAGGTCATATATAATTAACTACATTTAAATTATATACATTGTTACTTTATGTTACCCAATGCAAGTGTCATTGGAAAATCTTTGTTATATGTACCAGATATAATGTTGGTATCTGGTTTTGTTATTTGCATAAGAACTACTCCACAGGTATATGAAAAACCTAAGGCAGAGCTAAATTTTAGTTTGTAACACACTTTTTGTTTGCTCTATTATGAATTTTAACATTCTAGTTTCTTCTTATTCGGGTTGTTTGTAATGTTTTGGACGGTAAGTACATCACAAAATTTTCATTGGACTACTCCAAGATTAGCATTTTACACTCTTTCAATCCCTAAAAGCACATTTTATTAGTATTTATAACAATTTGGTGATATAGTTAATTTTCATATTCATTGTAGTGTCGTAAACAAAATATCAGTTAAAAGTGTATGAATTATGTGTTGCATTGGGTGTCCACTATAGTTTCAGTAGGTATAAAGGTCCTAGCAGCAGGTAATATAATTTCTTTACTTTAAAATGTAACATAATTATAGTTTGTATCACTCATATAAACACTATCCAAGAAGGTAGGACATGATTTGACAACATAGTTCTTAGAAGTTAGAAGCAGATGATAATTATTGTTGGTAGCTTAGAATTGCCGTTAACAAGTAGAAAAATATCGAATAAAAAGTGAAGGAAAAGAAAGAAAGAGAGACATTAGAATAAAAAGTTGAAATTGCATGAATGATAGAGGTGAAAATTGAAGCTACTGGGGTGAAGAGAAGCTTAAAATGAAAGTTAAAAAGAGAGAGAGTGTGGTTTTAGGTTGTATTGTGTAGTTGTGTGGCCGTGCGGGTATGCGATCGTACAAGAGAGTTTGAAAGTAGGGGTTGGAAAAGGCTAAAAATAATAAGGTAATCATGAAAGAATCGCATTAAAGCAAACCAGTTTTGTCTTCTTCTCTGTGTTTCTTTGACTCGATGGGAGGCAACGGCCGGTAGCAGGTAAGAGGTCGGTTGGTCACCGGCATCACCAGGTCACTAGCATAGGAAATCAAACATTTTTCCTGCTTTTTTAACTCCACCAAACTCTGCATTATGCATTTATCTTATTTTTTTATTATGATTCTATAGTAATTACAAATAGTAGGGACGCAGGGGCCTCTCCTCAATCTCAGTCTTAGTCAGACCTTTTGTGGGGTGGTGGTGCTCTTGTCTCCTCAAGTGAATTGGTAATGGTATAATATAATGCATTGGTTAAAGACATTGTCTTTTTTTTTTTTTTTTCTTTAAGAATTTTATCTTTGACCACAACAGTTAATTTAAGAGCCCTTTTGCACAGGCTAATTTGGGAACAAAAAACATCTGAAAGGGTAACTAAAAAGCGCCATTAGTGTAGTGTGAGTCAGTCTTTTCTCTCTCTCTCTCTCTTGGCGGTCCTATATATAAGAAGCTATAAGCAGGTTAGGGTTTTCAGAATGAGGAGGACAAACAGCAAACGTTGAGTTGAGTTGAGATGGGTTAGTACTGTGTTGAGGGGAATGTTGGCTGGCTCGAGGCTTTTCACATAGGAGGTTCTCACTGGCAAGAACTATAAGGCTTCGGACCAGGCTTCATTCCCCTCAAAACTTGTTTGTTTCTTGTGTTTTGGGGGAGTCCTATGTTCTTGGATTTGGTTTCATCATGTGCCAACTTCAAACAGAAGGTGGTAATGGTATAAATTATATGTATGTGTTTGGTTACAAGAGTTTAAGGTTGCCTTGCAAAGGTTAGGTTGAGAGGAATGTTGTCTGGCTCGAGGTCATTGAGGAGAATATGTGTATATATACTGATATATGTGAAGTGTTTCAGTTTTCAGGGTAAATTAATGGAAATTAATTTATACCCTAAATGATTCTCGGACCAGGCTTCATTCCCCCCAGCCAACATTTGCTACACACCACAGCTTCTTAATCTGCCCTTGTTTAAGAAGATCCTTATCTTCAAGGGATTGGTAAGCCTTCTGCTGCAATTCTTCAGTGGTTTTCATTAGTACATGTCCTAACTATATACGTATATATATGCTGCTTTCTAGAGTCTTTAATTTACTGTTAATTCTTTCGAGATTAGAGACTTCCCAGATTTAAGGTTACATGGAGTGTTTTTTTATAGTTTCTTGTATGAAGATGTATATACTATGGCTAATCTAGGCTTTTACTTTCTAGCCTTGTCTCCATTTCAGAGGGAGTGAGTGACCTCACATGATGGTTTCTTCCAAGTTTCAAGCTTGAAAGGTGCTACACTCAAATGAGGTCATATGTATTTTTTATTTTTTAGTTTATTTAACTTTTTGACATGATTGAATGTTTAATATTTTTCCTTTGAATGAGAAAAATACAAGGGAAAAAAAAAGTTACCCAGTTTTCAGCTGTATATACGATGCACAAGTAGCTGAGTGATGAAGGCATTAACATCTCTACTCCCATTGAATCTGGCCCTTCTCTCTCGATCTCTGGGAGAGAGAAAGATGATAGAGACATGCATGCTTCAGCGTCACCAACGCCAAGTCCAAGTCTCTCTAGTTTTCTGCAATATTAATTTAAGATTATAGCTTTTGACAGATGCGTGAACATGAAATGGAATGCATTATATTATTGTTATTATTAATATCATTTTTATTATTTGAATAAATTGGCTAATCAGTCCGGGCTCGAATGTTCATTTCTCTGGACAAGAAAGGTGAAAGCATGTACAGTGAAAACCTATCAGATGTGAAATTTTTTCTTCCTTGCTTTATCTGCAGTACTCTGTCTCTAGGTCTTTCTAGGGTTTCAAACTACAAAATCCCTCCCTCTTCTGAAGTCCTTTCAGCTTTTTTTGAATTAACCCCATTTCAGACTGGTGAGTGAAAATTATAGGGAAGGGAACCTCTCAATTTACTGGGCAAAAAAGGGCATCATTTTCATGAATCTGAATCAAAATTGTACTACAGGTAAATCAACAGTTACCCAGTAAAATTCATTGCAGTAAAAAATCTACAGGGCAAATTTCATAATTTAACTCATTAATTCAAACATATTTTTGTTTAGTTTGATAAGAAACAATCAATACATTTTCTTGGTCCTGAATGCGAAACATGCATTTATTCTTAGGGTTCTTTATTATTTTTTTTAAAAAACTCTATTATACATTAACTGACTTATTAACACTACAAATTACATTTATTGGCGCAATAAACAATATACTATAATGATATTAAGAACAGACATTACATACAAATCATTTACATTTTATGAATAACTTGAGCAATTTCCTCAAAAGAAATCATACATTACAAGCTTGCTCGAAATCTGGAATGACACGTACATTGAAGAAGGGTTGAGAAATGATAATTAAAATGATTTGCAGTTGATATAGGTTTTGAAACGTAGCTGTTGAATTTATTGAATTTGTTGTGTAGTGAAATGGCAGGCAGGAGTAGTACTGGTAGTGCTAATAAAGGCATGGTAAGCATAGGTTGGTGGAGTTGTGTTGATGAAATAGAATGGATATAGAGAGAAGAGATGTGCTGGAACAGTTAACGAGAAAGAGAAGTGATGACAAGAGGAAGCTAGGTATGGATTCTGTGTGCGTGACTCTTTCTAGAGAACAGATACAAGTTTCCATTATGATGACGAGGCAGATATGTATGTGTAAGCTGATGCAAACTAAACATGGAAAAAGAGAAATTAATAGTGCTGCTGCTATTGCTTCTCCATGGATCTTTCTCTTCTTTTTCTCTTGTTATGTTGTATGCAATGTATGGATATGTACGTGTATGTGTTTTAGTGTAACGTATTTATGGGGCTTTTAAAGTTGTTGAAAGTTCAGAAACCATGTTTGGGAAAGGTCGATGGGATCAGTAAAATCAGCTTCCAAAGCTCCTCCTCCTTTCTGTGATAGTAATGCAGATTTTTAAATTGAAAGAAGATGAAGAAAGAGAGAGTGTGAGACAGAGAAGTAAATGACGACTATCTGACGTTTATTGGGAAATGAAACAGAGAGAAAGAAAGAGCACAGAGACAGAGGTACCCGGGGAACCTTTCATGGCCAACTTGGTCTCTTTAAAGAGGGGAAACAACTGCCAAACTTTATTGTTCACAGTTTCATCATCAATTTATTATCACCACTACCCACCTAGGTACCATTTTACATTTTTTCAACACACTTCTTGTTAATTCAAAAAGGAATAACTTTTATTAGAATAAGATATTATTAATGTACCATCATAGTCTATCCATTCTTAATACTACTATATGCTAGGGTTTGGGTTCCCAGGTCACCAGCTTAATATGTACACCATTAACAATGTGAGTTTTTAGTCTATACAATGTGAGTTATCTTCAAAACATCCTAAGATATTGATATAATTCACATAGAGTTGATAAAATTTAGTTGAAATTTGATGCAAGTCTTTAGACTTTACTCCTAATGTAAACGGACTCTAACACCATGTGTGTTTGTGTATAAATCTTTTCTTGTTGTGTCTTAGGTAATTGGGATTAGTTACTTTTGCCCCACAATTTTGATGGATGAGAAACTTGACAGCCAAACTTACAAGAGTAGAAGGTAGAGACAAACTACCTTCTATTTTATCGAAAGTGATTAATTTTATCGAAATCTCTTGGTGACATTCTATTTTGAAAACAATAATGGAGTAGAAATGAGCATGGCTTTTATAGCATAAAATGAAAAAATACTCCCTAGAATGAAGAAAAATACATTGTTCATAATATTTTTCCTGCATTAACCCTCTTTTCAATGATTTTGTGTGTCTTGAACCAATTATGTCATAAGCATAATTAAGTGCATGCATAACTAATTAAGCTTATTTACAAGGATCATTAATTATGTTATAACATAACCATTTATGTAACTATATCTAGTTGTATTTATGACTAAACAATTATGATTTTGATTTAAGTGGTTAAGTAATATAAATTGATTCTGAAATATCATAT
>Ga0099824_1009747_pt1 | contig 11659 bp, 5 predicted proteins | sample SiratrowhiteBW_FD_76837 | JGI IMG/M metagenome (GOLD analysis project Ga0099824, IMG submission 76837) | Root nodule microbial communities of legume samples collected from California, USA - Siratro white BW | ecosystem: Host-associated > Plants > Roots > Nodule | place: USA: California... | reverse complement strand
TATATATTATTTTTAAATTTATTTAATCTCTGTATTTTGTTTATATTCACATTTTTTATTTTTTTATATTTCTATATATATATATATATATATATATATATATATATATATTATTTTTAATTATTTTGTTCAACTGAGTCATTTTTAATAAAAGGAATTAATTCCTATAGCTTTTAGTTGAACTTGTTCTTGTTTAAGTTTTAAAGATTTTTATCATAAAATTATAAAATAACAAAATATGTTAAGTTTCACTTACGTTTTTTAATCAAAAGGAATAAATTATGATAATAATAAATATATACTTTGATCTTTATAACAATTAATTAAGTACTAAAATCAATTAAATTCTTGTAAATTCATTAAATCTTAAACAAAAGTATAATAATTAGTAAACAACATTTACAATCATATTTAATTTTTACCTAAATAATTAATTTATATCTTGAACAAAAACACTTGTTACACCACCTCTTTCTCAACTTATCATTCCAAAGCTTCACCACAACTTGCTGACTATAATTTGTCTTGTTTTGTCTTGAAGCTCTCTCTTAATTTTTTTTCAGTGAACAAAAATTATCATAAGTTTATTTTAACATGCAAATTACGCCAATTTTAAAACTAATTTTTTTTTAAGACGAAACAGCACAGTGATATAACAACACTTCGTGCACTAAAGTGAGTTACCAAATTCACATTTTAATAGTTTCTATTGAATAAATGTTAATACATTCTATTTAATACTGTAAATTACTATTTAAAAAAAATTAATGCCATAATTTTTAAATGACTCCTTCATTTGTTTCTTAATCATCGTCCTAAAATTTCTATTAATTACATGAAAATTGAAAATAGGAATTATTTGAAAATTTTAACCACGGTTTGAAGCAATCGACTCAGTTTAAACATAAAGTAAGTTGAAGAAAAAATAATAAATAGTATTATATATATATATATACATACTTTATCATTAATAATAAAAACAATATTATACACCTTTTATAATAGATAAATCCCTCTGTAAACTGATTCCTGGGTACAACATGGCTGGGCAACATTAATGACAATAAATTGTAATGAATTTAAGATTAAAGAAAATAGTTTTGTTTATTGAAAAATGTGTTTTAGTTAAATTACAATAGGGCTCACACCCTTTCGTCTAAGTTGGTCTAATTGGGCCACTAAACAGTAAGAAAAACCCAAAACGGGTGAAGAGTCCAATGTGAAAGAGAAGCTGAGGAGTGGGGGAAATTGGTGATTCAATTTGAAAGGTCAGTGTCGCAAGTAGCAAGCAAAACTCTCTCACAATCCTAATTCTATTCAGGGAGTAATGTGGTGAGGATAAGTAAGGCCCGTGGAGCGAAGACGTTAGTGCACAGTACGTTACAATCCACAATCTCACAATCTGGAACCTTCACACACACATAACACAAGACCACCACGCCCAAAACCCCTATGAGATGATGAACTTGTAAGAATTTTGGGAACCAAAAGCCATAAACTCATAAGAGGGATTTGTGAGGAGGCTTAACCCAAAGAAAAAGCAGGAAAAAACCCTAATGGATGGTTTTAATTTTTATTTAATTAAAGTTAATTTAGTTTAAAAGAATTATTTAAAAAATAATAATTAAGGGATTGGATTTGAAGAGGTGCGAGAAGAGGAGGCGGGTGTTGGAAAGAGCCAGTTTATGGTTAAACCACAACATATTTTTCTTTTTCTTTCGTCTTTCTCGTAGCGTATGGAAAACCACCAAAACCACAAGGCAGAGGCAGAACCTGACAGAGACAAGAACCACCACCATAACAACCAAGCGTGGGGCACGTGGGAGGAGTTGCTGCTAGCGTTCGCCGTCAACCGCCATGGCTTCAAGGACTGGGACTCCGTCGCCATGGAGGTTCAGTCGCGCGCCACGCGCCTCCTCGCCACCGCACGCCACTGTGAGCAGAAATTTCACGATCTCAGCCGCCGATTCGCCGACCAATGCAACGACGGCGTTACGCCGCCGCAACAGAACGGCGCCGCCGACGGCGACAACTCCGATCACGTCCCGTGGCTGGACGAATTGCGGAAACTCCGCGTCGCCGAGCTCCGCCGCGAGGTCCAGCGGCGCGACGTTTCCATTCTGTAAATCTTCGAAATTCTCCTTATAATATTTTATTCTTTTTAGGTTTTAGATCTAATTTTAACTTTTTCTTTAATTTCTGTTCTTTTTCTGGTTCGTTGTTTTTACATCAAGGTCGCTGCAGTTGGAGGTGAAGAGGCTGGAGGAGGAGAAAGCGAAAGAGAATGACGGTAAAGACGACAAGAAACCAGATCTGGCGGTTTCCGGCGAAGCGCGGCCGGAAAACGACAAAACCGGCGGAGAAGTAGAAGAGGCTGGACCGGCGAATTCCGAACCGGAGAGAACCGCGAACGCTGACAAGATGTTGCCAACAACGGGCGACGAATCGGACCGGGAGAACCAGTCAGTTAACGAGTCTAACTCAACCGGTTCGAGGTTTGATAAAACCGGAGAAGGTGACGCAAAGTTAAGAGTCGAACCGGATCCGGTTCAGACCGGTTCGAAAGAACCGGACCCGGTTGCGAGGAAGGGAAAGCCGGTTGGGGAGGAATCTAATAACGGAAGCTACGATGCGTTGGCGAAGGTGCCAACGTGTGAGTCGGTTCCTCCGAGTGACGAGAGGAAGCCGGAGCAGGATGATGACTCGTCTGAGTTGCACGACTCGGTGGCTCACTCTGGCGAGGGAGGGACGAGGGAGAGCAGCGAGGTGCAGAGCTCAGCTAGCTTGACACGAAAGAGGAAGACGCGGCGGAGGAAAGAAGTTTCCGGCGGCGACGGTCGCGGAGGTGGCTCCTCCACACCTCTGGAGAACGACGAGGTGGCGATGATTAAATCAGAACCGTTGGCTGGAATTTTGGAGTTGATCAAAGGGCACGAGCACAGCTCATTGTTCGAGCGCCGTCTTGAAAGCCAGGTATTCCATCTACTCTTTTTTCGCATGGATAAAACCGGTATTTCACCCTCTTTCAAATTTTTAAAAATTATAATGATAATCTTTTATTCTATTATTAAAGCAAATTACTTTTTTAGAAACATGCATGCACGTTGAAAAATATATATACAATGTTCTTATGCTTAAAATAATAATGAAATAAAAGAAAATAGATGAGTTATTTTTAAACAAATAAAAGATTGCAAAATTTATTTGCAAGCAAGAAGCGGATACGTTCTTGAAATCGTGACTGTCGAACGAAAGGGGACCACTTTTGAAACAGATTGGTTTTTTATGGGCACCGTGTTTGTGAATTAGAAAGAGCGATCGATAATAAAAATCGAAAGAACGTGATAAAATATCATTTTTATTATAGGGAGAAAAATGGATGAGGATTCATTTCTATTTCTAGTTTCTAGTTCTAGGGACTAAAGTGAAGTTAGAGATTTGATGACTTCTTACCGCCGAAAATGGTAGGTGCGCATGACACATGGCCATGTTTGTATTGTTTCATGGCACTTATTTTAAGAAAGAGATCAATTTTCAATATCAGTGATCAACTATGTCAGAAGTGAAAATTAATTACATTATTTGGATAAATAATTTTACAAATTTCTTTTGCACTGGCACGTTATATCTAAATCTAAGGGATGCATTAAGTGTCTCGATGTGAAACATGCAAGCTTTTTAAAGCTTTTTAATTTGGAATATGTTTTATTTTAATATCTCATTATCCTAGGGCCGATAAGGCCAATTTACGTAATTTTCTCTCACGAGAAAATTGCTTTGTTTTACCCTAATTTGGGAAAGAAAGTAAGTATCAATATTGCCACATTATCGTTTAGTAGTGCACATGCAGTTTTGTGAGCCCAGTATTGAGTGCGTGTGCATGCAATCTAAATTATTTTAGACCGAATCGCCCTAAGCCCATTACTGGAAGAGCTTTTTGGGCTATATCCTATTCACTGCGACCCAAAATAAAACACTTGACCAAGACCAAGCTTATTTTTAATTATTATTATTGTTAAACTTTTCTTTTTCGTTCCCTTTTCTTGCGCCCATGCTTCGCGGCGGTGACGTGTTTGTCAATGAGTCGTAGTCATCTAACTTTGTCTTCTCTGAACATTAAATTTGAATACTTTCTGTTTTTCTTTTATATATATAAATAAATAAGTTATTCATTGCTTTTTCTTACTGTTTCCTTTTTCTACATCCATCTATTTTCTTTCATTATATATTTGTGAATAAGGAAATATATTAAGTATTTTGTGGACAGATAAAGTAATATTCTTTCATAATATTTATTTATCCATTTAAAATAAATATATTAGAAATTAGATATCAACGAAGTTAATATATTAATATAATTATAATTAATATTTCATTAAATAACTGTAATCAGTCTAATGTTCTTTGTCTCGAATGTGTGGATTGGACGGGACGGGAGTGTTACCGTATTGGCTCTAAGCTGTTAATGTTTGGATTTGAGAATAAAAAGGAAAATGTGTACGGTAGTGGAAATACGAATGGGCCCTAGCTTTTTGTGCTCTTTCCCTCTTTGTTCCTGTTCTCGTCCTTTCTCGTTGAAACAGCAAAAGCACGGTCTAGATGTGTGCGCCCTCACGTGGTTATTTTAAAGATTTTTTAATGCTAAATACATCAAAAAATTAATTGCAAGTAATAATTAATGATAAATGTTTTATCTATATTATAATTAATAATTCACTAGATCTGACTAAACCTTAGAACTTAGAGACTCAGATATGTTTTATCCATGAGTGGACCGTATTTGTACACGTGTGCTATAAAAAAAGAGTATTTTTACATATGCACGAAAAGCCCAATGATTTTGCATTACAAAATACCTGTCCGCATGTTAAAAATTTAACCATGAATGGACATCAGATGTAGGCTCGTGCAATTGTGACAATTTGGTGAACATATTTTGGTGTGGTTTCTTGTTGCAGCTGGAATCGGACAGATGCAAAGATATAATCAAACAGCCACTAGACATGGAAACTATCCAATTAAGAGTTCAGAAAGGTCAGTATTCCTCTTGTACTAATGTATTCTTCCGCGACCTCCTCCTCCTTTTCACCAACGCCGTGGTGATGTTCCCCCATGACTCTCCGGAGTCACAGGCGGCACGGCAGCTGCACCGCCTTGTTACCACCGAGATGAAAAACCACGACACTCAAACACAGTCCGACCCTATATCTCGGAAGAACGATTCACTCCCTCCAAACGTAGCATTAACTAAACCAGATTCTCTCTTGTCCAAGAACAAAGCCTCTGGTCCTATATTGGTTTGCCGTAAACGCAGTTCAATGTCAGCGAAACCTTCCTCGACCACTTTTGGCCAAAAGGGTGACCAACCCATCTTCAATGACAAGAAGGAAAGGCCATCTTCTGATTCAAAACCTCCCGTGAAACCTTCTTCTGATACAGACGAAGAGGAGCCACCCAAGGCCAAGGAAAAGCCTGTCACTGGAGCCAGAAGTCTTAGAAGGAGCAACAAGAACCTCAACAATAAGAAACTTTCCTCTAACTCCACTCCTAAGGCAGGGTCCTCTGGTAACAAGCCATCGGAGACCCTTAAACCAGAGAAGAGCAAAGCAGAGGGAGTGCCTGACAAGAAGAGGAATGCTGCTGCAGATTTCTTGAAGCGGATAAAACGAAATACTTCAGTGGAAGCAGTGAAGGGTGGTAGCGGTGGTGGTGGAGGAGGAGGAAGTAGTAGCAGCAGCAAGGGAGGTGGAGGTGGTGTTGGTGTGAAAGAGCAGAAGAAAACGGTGAATAATGGAAAGGGGGATAAAGGGAAAGAAAGGGCATCAAGGCATAGTGTTGGAGGGGGATCAGGGTCTGGGGATAGAAGGAATAAGAACATTGAGAACAGCTCTCAGTCGAAGAGGAGTGTGGGTAGACCTCCAAAGAAGGCAGCAGAGACAAATGCAGGAAGTTCAAAGCGTGGGAGGGAAAATAGTGCCAGTGCTGGCAAGGATAAGCGACCCAAGAAACGTTCCAAGAAATGAGTCAAGTTTCATAGTTAGCCTCTTTTCTCCTCTGTATATTATTTATTATTATTATTATTATTATCATTATTATTTTATCTTGAAAGCATGGGTTTTCTTTTTCTTTGTTTTATACTGCTAATTTATTCATCAGCTGTAGCCTGTAGTCAGTTGCCCGGTACATGTAACAGTATTTTGATTTGGTAAACCTTGTAACAACATTGTCCATTCGCGGACTGCTTTTCTTGATTTTTTGGTTTAACAGGAAAGCATAGTCAGTGCCAGGTGCTGGTGCCTGTGCTCGTTTTGATCATCACTTACTTTTTACTCCTTTCTTTTCGATAAACCCAATTCATGCAAGCACTTCATCTCACCACTCATCTGCACATTTCCGGCCATAGCATTGTATGTGTCAATTGAACGTTTTGCAAATTTAAGTAAATTTTATTTTCCAAAGTCATCGTCACTTTTCTTTCATCAAATAAAACTTAGTTTACAATTGGATCCAACTGGAAACTCAGAAACTTTTTTATATACCCTCAATTAAAAACATATCAACGATCCAAATTAAAGTTCAAGATAACATAACTGCTTAAAGTGGTAACTATCTTTTAATATTGACCGTTTAAATATAATTTGGTATTTTATTTTTATTTCATACAATAACCAATATTACGTGTATCAAATTAATAAAATTACATGTGTTATATATTTATATTAGTCGTAGAAAACACGTGTGTGTATATATATATATTTGGAATTTGATCCTCTCCCAGATTTTAAATTCACAATTTGATAAAGTTATCTCGATTTAGAATCCCACTATCGTTATTTTATTCAACGGGCAACCCTATTCAAAAAGCTCATCCACACCACCGTTCTCTTCCTTTGTTCCCCAAAAGCCTCGTGGATAAGATTTGAATCAAACAACCACTCCTCAAGCTCTTATTATTCACGAATTCTCTAATTTTATGTTTCAGATTGAAAAAGTAAGAAATGTAAGTCAAGTATGTTAAACCAAAATAGCAAAAGTAGGACTAAAAGAATAACTAAAAAAGGTGCCTACTAGATCATGCATTACATAATCTATTAGATAATCTTTCTTTTATGTGTTGCCAAAAAGTTGATTCAACCTATTTTGAAATCAGTTGCATCTAGAGTGGATCATGAACCGTATAGTGTCTCAAAAGATTGGATCATGAGCTTAACAAATTGTTTAAGCAGATCATCAAATTGTCTAAGGTTTCATCCTTTTTCTATAATGATAAAAAACAACTATCAGAACACATTTAACCATTATATATACACATTTAAACAATAGACTATACCAAATTTAAGCAATTAGACGCTTTAATTAGACACCAGCATAATCAATTAAAATTTGTTCTAATTTCTATCCCTTTTTTGGCATAATCAAAAGGGGATTTTAAGCAAGAAATCTTCATTAAAGATTTGTTCTTTAAAAAGCAAGGAGTTAGCAAAACATTCTTCAAGAAAGTAAGGAATCAATACAAATGTGAATGGAATTCCTTAAGATTTATCAAACCAAATGGTAGCTCAAATAAAATGATACAGTCTACATTGGATAAACTTTCTAACTCTGAGGTGTTTAGGTGTGTGTATATATAGTCAAAAGAACTTCACACATGCAAATACTACCATAAGCTTGACAAGACTCTAATATTAATAACATTTTAGCAACATGGAGTCACAAATTAGGAGGTCTTTATATAGGCTGTGATGGGACCAAGATGAAGGTCGAAAAATATGAGATATGAAACTAAAAACTATAGAGAATATAGAAGCAATGTGAAATGAATTCAAAAACTTGTGAGTACAGTACAACTGTCTTTTTGAAAATATTTTTTTCACCTTATTTTTATTTCTTTTTGTCTCTTTTAGTATTTCTCATTCTTTTTCTTTTCTATTTGTCTCTTACATCATACTATACATAAACATTCATTCAATTTAATTCAAATTCATCCAATTCATACTCAATAAAATAAATAGTTACTATTAAAATCATTCAAATTAGCTTCCCTTACTAATATAGAGTAAGACCCTCAAAAGGGTTTCAAAAACCTAAAATCATGGACAACCTAACCTGCACTAAGAGCTTCTTATCAATGATCAATGATCAGACTATAATATTAGGATAATGGACCAATAGAGACTCATTTTGATGCCTCATAAGACGTAGGCAAAATACCTCTATCAAGAACGAAATTCACCAAAAACTGACTCTGAGGAAGATGAGCAGAAAATAAATTTACTCTATTCAAGAATTTGATTGGACACTATTACTCTACTCGATACTAGGAAGGGTGATCTCCGAGTGTCAGTCTGATAAGGAAGGAAGACAAAGTTTTTGAGAGAATGTAGAGAAAAGGGAAAGAACCACTTCTCAAGAGATGATGCTTTTAATAAAAATGAAACTTGATATTGATTTTCCTATTTATATAAAATTTTCTCTTTTTTAAAAAAAAAAAAATTAGGTGTCATCTTACTTATAGCTTCTAATACGTTTATATTCTAAAGTTATTTTCTATGGTATTACATATCTTGCTGGTATCATCTAGTTCACTTATTTTAAAAGTGTCCATTCATTATATAATCACCTGACATGTTTCTTAAAAATCTTATTCACTACACTTCTTTTCTTGATGCTTATAGACCTGGGTATTCTGTTGTACATAAACTATAATTGATCAAATCCAAATATAAACGTGGAGTGTTTGTTATAATCAAAAGCATACTAGATGATTTGATAATCTAAGAAGACTTTTATGGATTGTCCAATGCACTCCTAGGCCAACACACTTAGAAGAAGGCAAGAGAAAAGTCTTGAAGAAGACTACTCTTTGGAGAGCTCAATAACAAGTAAAGACACCAAGATAATTTTGGTAGCACAACAATTCTCATTCATAAGCTTAAAAATGATGAATACAAGGTCCCTATTTATAGTGCATGGGATGTCCAAACCCTAACCCTTGTTATACCCTAATCCTTAGTCTCTCCAATGGAAGGATGTCACATGTCAAACCAGGATAGGAAAGAATGCTCTCCATACACAGTAAGACATGTGCAAGTGGGAGGGAAGCATGTATCAGTGCACCACATAAGCCCTAACCCTAGGCGCCTCCTCTCTCTCTCTCTCTCTCTCTTGGCCTAAAATTTCTAGACAACCTAGTATACTCTTTTGCCCTAATACAAGGCCCAAAATTCAAATTCATATACTACCTTGGCGCCAAATACAATGCACAAATAAATCCTATACTACTCTATATATTTGTACAAAGTTTGTGAAGAAGGAAGACTTTTAATTAATCATTTTCCTCAAAAAGAAAAGTCTTCTGAAATCCTTCTTCCTTCTTCATCCTTTTGTCCATGGCGAAACATGTGGTCTATCATATGGCCTTCTATCACTGATCTTTGCTCCCTTCTCTTCATAACGTCCTTGCTTATCTTTATAGGCAGTATAGCCTTTTGAACAAATTCATGATTGATGTGTATTTTATATAGTGTAAATAGGTAGGTCAGAGTTGAAAATATCTTTTTGTTAGGAAGTTGATGAATGAAATAGCTTTAGCTCACGTCTCGAGAGATTTTTGATATATGATTTTGAACGAATCTCTTTGACAAACAGGTATTCCTTGCAAACATAGAGTAAACACATGGATATTTATTTTAAGTATAAGGTTTGCTTAGTTTATTTGCCTTGTCTGATGTTTGGTGCGTGTTTCATCTATTCTTATGTGTGCTTTATCTAATTTTTAAAAAATATTGCATAATTTTATATTGTTTATCAGACAAAACACTTATGTCTTATATGATTTGTTTTTTTATAGCATTATCATCTTACAAACAAAATGCGATCATGTTTTATACTTAGTTGCTTTAAAGCACTGATTAAAATCTTGGTGTGTTTTTGCCTTAATAATGTCCCTATTACACACCACTAAAATAGGTTGCTCCCTTCCTTACATGACACTCTTTTGCCAAGTGTCCAAATTATGACATTTCAAACATGTTACATATGTAATTGGTTGTGTATACTACTTGAGAAAATGTGATTCATTACATCTATAACATTTCACAAGAGCTTGGTGTTGAGAAAATAATATGTCATCTCTAGCCTAGAATAAGGCTTCTTTTGATTATGTTTATTCCAATGTTATCGAAAATCGGCCATGGTGGAATGCGGTGGCGGGTTTACTGACTACTGCCACCACATAACGGTGGCAAATCGGATTTTCCATTGCGGCCCAAGGCGAAAAAGTGTCTAGCAACTCGTGTTGTGAGCGTGGAGGCATTGAGTGCGCGGCAACTGCATAGACGCGATGGTTGTAAAAGATTGAAGGTCAAGTGCGGCAGACAGAGATGTGGCCGGAAGAGGTGTTACCCTGACCTAATTTAAATTTAGGTGATAGTAATTGGGCCTTACCCAACCCAATTAATTTAAACTAGTAAATAACCCTAATTCAAAGAGCTAAAATTTTACTAAACTCTATAATTTAAATTCTAATGGCTATAATTTAAATTTAATAGCTATAATCTAAACTTAACAGTTATAATTTAACCCAAAACAGAATTAATTCTTAACTTTTTAACTGAATGTGATTTTTATCCAACCCAATTAAACCTTATATATTTTAACCTACTCTTACAATTTTTTTTATCCTTTCTACTATTCACTACTACCACTATTCACTACTGCCATCTGTTCTTTATTGTCAGTCGTTGCCGACCGCCGCCGATTGCCTCTGACTTCTGCCATTGCTGCCATTGCTGCCATTGGTAATTACAATTAAAAGTGATAGGTATATAGGAATTGGGCCTTACCCGGCCCAATTTTAACCTGTAGAGAATTAACCACTATAATTTAAATCAAGAGCTACAACTTAATCTAGCACCTACAATTTAACTTAGAAGTAACTGTAACTTTTAACTTCTAAACTGAAAATATAATTATTTTTTGTATTTTTTAAATATTTATATGTATATATAGTAGTTTTTTTTACTTAAATATTTCCGCCATAACCCGTTATGGTTTCTATTATAAAGTTATAAAGGATTTTTTGGCTGTCCGATATTTTCCGTTATTTGATATTGATAACCGATAACACCGGTTTATTCTCATTGGATGTAGGTCCACCAAATTGAGGTCTAGCGACATTGTTGTTGCTTTTTAGACTCTATACAATTTTTGTTTTATTTATTACAGCTAGAAATTCCCTATAAAGGGAATCGTCTCTTCCTTGATCTCTTGTCTGAAGCCACACTAAATTTTCTAAATCTCCAAGCTTAAGACATGACTTGAGTGTAGAATCCAGTTATGAGTTTAAACCTAGAAACATATCCAGACACAAATAAGTTCCTCTACTCTAAGTGCATAAATTCAATCTCCTTTGCATTTGTTAGTAAATTTTTCTCTAAAATATCACTCTAAAGTTCTCTCAAGTGATGACTTCTCTTCTATCCTTCCATCATTTGCTTAACCTAGCCCCAAAACTTGAATTCCTCTATCATCATATATATATATATATATATATATATATATATATATATATATAAAATAAAATATATTTTTTTATTTATATATATTTTATATTTCAAATATTTTTTTTTTATTTCTATATATTTTTTGATATCTCGAT
>Ga0099824_1009741_pt1 | contig 11663 bp, 9 predicted proteins | sample SiratrowhiteBW_FD_76837 | JGI IMG/M metagenome (GOLD analysis project Ga0099824, IMG submission 76837) | Root nodule microbial communities of legume samples collected from California, USA - Siratro white BW | ecosystem: Host-associated > Plants > Roots > Nodule | place: USA: California... | reverse complement strand
ATAGCCGAGGCGTGCCATCCAGAGCACGGTATCGGCGCCGAGCGCGGGCGGCGCAGGCGGCGAGGGAAACTCGTCTTCCAGGCGAAAGCCCGGCCGCGTCACGCGCAACGCCTCGCCATCGCCGCGTGCGGCCGGCAGCGTTTCGATGAAACGGCGTCCAACAACCTGCGCTTCGGCGAGGACGTCGGCGACCTTGAGCACGCATCCGGCCGGCACGCCGGCCGCATTGAACTCTGCCTCCCACTCCTCGGCGGGCCGTGCCGCAAGCGCGCGGTTCAACTCTTCGCTGAGCGCGCTCCGGTTGGTCTTGCGTGCCTGACGGTCGGCAAAGCGAGGATCGGATTTCAGTTCCGGCCGCCCGATCAGGTTGCAGAGGGTCTCATATTGCTTCTGCTCGTTGGCGGCGATGTTGAGCGGCCCCGTCGCGGTCGTGAACGTGCCCGATGGCGCGGCGGTAAAGTTCTCGTTTCCCATCGGCAGCGGATCGATGCCAGCATTGAGATGGTTCGAGACGACCCATCCCATCGCAGCGATCGTGGATTCCAGCAGCGAGACATCGATGAACCGGCCGCGGCCGGTCTGGCGCTGCTCGACCAGCGCCGCGGCGATGGCGAAAGCCGCGGTCAGGCCCGCGATGGTGTCGGAGATCGGAAAGCCGGTGCGCAGCGGCGCGGAGCGCGCATCGCCCGTCACGCTCATCGCGCCCGACAGGCCCTGCACGATCTGGTCATAAGCGGGACGTCCGGCCCAGGGGCCGGTGTGTCCAAAGCCGGAAATCGCGCAATAGATCAGGCGCGAATTGTGCTTTGCGAGCGTCTCGAATCCGAGCCCGAGCCGCTCCATCACCTTGGGCCGGAAATTCTCCAGCACGACATCGGCAGTGGCGACGAGGCGCAGGAAAACCTCCTTGCCATCCTTCGATTTCAGATCGATCGCCACCGACTGCTTGCCGGCATTGACGGCGACGAACGACAGCCCCTGGAGGCGCTCCGACATTCTGGGGTCGGCGCCGAGCCGGCGCGCAAGATCGCCGCCCTTGGGATTCTCGATCTTGATCACCTCGGCGCCGAGCCGGGCGAGGTGATAACCGCAGAACGGGCCGGCCAGCACGTTTGGAAGGTCGAGGACACGAACGCCGGAAAGCGGCAGGGACATTTGATCAACTCCGGAAGATAGGGTGAGCCGCGGCGCGGCGTCACTTCAATTGCCGTGCCGCCCGCTCGACGAACTTGTTTGTGAAGGTCTTGGTGAGGTCGATCTTCGCGGCAGCGATCTTCGGATCGTAGTCGCTGAGGACAGCGAGCGGCACTTTCGCGGACTCCGGGTCCATCAGACCGGTCTGCGAGAACAGATCCTTCGACGCCTTGAGGATCTCCATGCTGATCTCGGTATTGTCGGTCTTGTACCCGGCGGGGATCGCCTCGACCAATTGTTCAGTCGGCACCGAATTGATCCAACGATGGGTTTTCAGCAAGGCGTTGACGAGCCGTTGCACTGTCTCCGGATTTTTGTCGATGAAGGATTGCTGCAGGTAAAGGCAGGCGGTCGGATAGGTACCACCGAACGCCTGCTTCGAACCCTCGTGGGTGCGGGCGTCGAACAGCGGCACGGCGGCCTTCTTGCGCGCGAGCATCCTGACGATGGGGTCGAAGTAGACCAGCGCGTCGATGTTCTTCGCCTCGAGCGCAACCATACCCGGCGCGCCGCTGCCGACCGCGATGATGTTGACGTCGCGCGGGCCGAGCCCGGCTTTCTTGATGTAGTAGCGCGCCATGGTGTCGGTCGATGAGCCCGGTGCCGTGATGCCGAGTTTCAGCCCCTTCAGGTCGGCGCCTGTCTTGACCTTGTCGGCGAGGTCGCTGCGTACCCCGATCAACACGCCCGGAGTGTCGTTGAGCAGGAACACGCAGGAGATCTCCTTGCCCTGCGCCTGCATCTGGATGGTCTGGTCGTAGAAGCCGACGGTGCCATCGACCGAGCCGCCGATCAGTGCCTGCAGCGCCTTCGAGCCGCCGGCCTGAAAGTTCTCGACGGTGACGTCGACCCCCTCCTGCCTGAAGTTGCCGAGCTTCACGCCGAGCTCCAGCGGCATGTAGTTGAGGATCTGGGAGCCGACCGCGATCTTCAGCTTGGTCTTCTCGGGCTCCGCATCATGAGCGGATGCGATCGCGAGACCGGCGAAGGCGATTCCGAACATCAGTCGTGTCAGGACGCGCATGGTGATTTCTCCAGGGATGCTGTTGTGCAAATCAGGATTCGTGAGCGGGGGACGGGCGCCAGACCAGCAGGCGGCGTTCGACCCGGTCGACCATGGCGTCGAGCGCCACGACGAAGACCGAGAGCACGACGATCCCTGCGAACACGCCGGTGGCGTCGAGCACGCCTTCGGCCTGTGCAATCAGGTGCCCTAGGCCCGCGGATGAACCGAGATATTCGGCGACCACCGCGCCCATTACGGCCATGCCGACCGAAACGCGGAGGCTGGACAGGATCCAGGTCGTGGCCGACGGCAAATAGACGTGACGGAGCAGCGCGGACTTCGACGCCCGCAGCAGGCGGGCGTTGGCAAGTACGATCGGGTTGACTTCGCGCACCCCCCGGAAGGTGTTGAAGAAGGCGACGAACAGCACCAGCGTGACGCCGAGCGCGACCTTCGAGGTCAACCCGAGGCCGAACCAGATCACGAAGATGGGCCCGAGCAGGATGCGCGGGATCGCATTGAACATCTTGATGAAGGGTTGCACGACGTCGGCGGCAAACGGGCTAAGGCCGAGCCAGATGCCGAGCGCGGTCCCGATCCCGATGCCGACCGCAAAGGACAGCACGGTCTCCAGCAACGTGATGCCGACATCAGTCCAGAAATCCGGCGTCGAGATCCACTCCTTGATTCGTGCGATCAGGGCCGAGGGTGCCGGGAAGAAGAAGGAATCGATCAGGCCAGCCCGCACGCCGAGCTCCCAGGCGAGCAGCAACGCGAGCACGATCTCGACCTGGGTGAGAACGATCTTACTTTTGCGTTGCATAGCTCTTCTCCACTTCGGCGCCGAGCAGCGACCATATCTCGCGGTAGAGGGCGACGAATTCGTCGGTGGTCTGCAGCGCGGAGACGTCGCGCGGCCGGGGCAGGGTGATCCTGACGTCGCCGACCATGCGGCTCGCAGGCCCCGCCGACATCACAACGACTCGATCGGCGAGCGTGATCGCCTCGTCGAGATCGTGGGTGATGAAGATCAGCGAGCGGCGGTCAGCCTGCCAGAGATCGAGCAGGATGCGGTGCATCAGCCGTCTTGTATGGACGTCGAGCGCCGAGAACGGTTCGTCCATCAGTACGATCCGCGGCTCCATGATCAGCGTCTGAGCCATCGCAACGCGCTTGCGCTGACCACCGGAGAGCTGATGCGGATAGCGTTCCTCGAATCCCCTTAGCCCAACCTTGGCAAGCCACGGCCGCGCGCGCTCGCGCGCCTCCTCGACCGACCTGCCCTGAAACACGAGCCCGAGGCCGACATTGTCCTGCGCAGTCTTCCAGGGCAGCAATCCTTCCTGTTGCAGCATGTAGCCGGATTGATCGTTCAGCCCGGCGAGCGGCTTGCCGAAGATACGAACGTCGCCGGCGGCAGGCTTCAGCAGCCCGGTGACGGTGTTGAGAATGGTGGACTTGCCGCAACCGGTCGGCCCGACCACCGCGACGAACTCGGTCTCGCCGACCGTTAGGTCCATGCTTTTGATGGCGGTGAACTCGCCGAAGCGGATCATCACGTCACGCAAATCAACGGCTGTTGCATGCCCTTCCATTGTTTCACTCCGTAGAACTAATTCTGTTATGTGAAACTTTCAAATCATGTCGAGGGCGAGGAGTCAAGACTGTTCTGTCGTAGAGAACCGATCCAATTCGCCGTTTGTTGCACTTGGCCGCAATTTGTGAATACTGGTTCTGTACAGTAGAACAGGATGGCAGATGACCAAGACTGGTGTGGATGCCGTGGCGCGCGCGCTCGCCATTCTCAAGACGTTCGGGCCTGAGCGTCGGGAAATGACTCTGACCGAGCTCGCGACTGCGACCGATCTCTACAAGAGCACGGTGCTGCGGCTCGCAGCGACTCTGGAAGAGGGCGGCTTCCTGACGCGCGGCGATGATCGACTGTACCGACCGGGGCCGGAGCTCTGGCGCCTCGGCTCGCTATATCGCCAGAGCCTGGATCTCGGTGATCTCGTTCGGCCGACGTTGCGCCGGCTGGTCGAGGCCACTGGAGAAACGGCGTCGTTCTATATTCGTGACGGCAACGAGCGCATCTGCCTTTACCGCGTAAACTCGCCGCGCGCCGTCAGGCATCATCTCGACGAGGGGCAACGACTGCCGCTCGATCGTGGCGCAGCCGGGCATGTGCTCGCGGCCTACGGCGATGGCACAGCGGCGAGCCGGAAGAAGGTGCTGGCGCAGGGCTATTACGTCTCGCTCGGCGAGCGCGATCCGGAGGTCGCGGCCGCCGCGGTGCCACTCATTGACGGCCAGGGCAAATTGCGCGGTGCGCTGTCGGTTTCAGCCATCCGGACCCGCTTCGACGCGCAGGCGCAGAAGACCGCACTGAGCGCGCTCAAGTTGGAGGCGCAGACGCTCGCCGAGTTATTGCCCGCAAGCGAAGTGTAACCGCCGTGTCTGCTATTCCTCCGGCATCCCTTACCCGGAACTGTTCCTACTGCGAGAGCTGGTCTCATCTGGAAACGACTGCCAACCTATTGAAACTGCTAGAGCGGATTTCCGGCATTTTTTCCAAGCGCGCACTGCAATCGTTGAATAATCAACCTGATTTTGATTGCCCGCGCAGGAGATGTACGCGATGGTTGTTCATGATGGTCTTCGGCATCTGTTGCGTTGTTTTTCATGACGTTGCCAGTGCGAGCTCGGCACGCTTCGCCGGGGCGGCTTCGTCCCGCTGCGGCTCGATCCTGAACCAGGCGACGTAAAGCGCCGGCAGGTAAACCAGCGTAAGCAGGGTCGCCACCACGAGGCCGCCCATCACGGCATAGGCCATCGGGCCCCAGAACACCGTCGGCGCGATCGGGATCATGCCGAGGATGGCCGCGGCCGCCGTGAGCAGGATTGGCCGCAGGCGGTGTTCCGTGGCGCTGATGACGGCGGACCAGGGATGCTCGCCGTCGGCGATATGCTGGTCGATCTGTGAAATCAGGATCACCGAATTGCGGATCACCATGCCGATCAGCGAAATGATGCCGAGGATCGCCACGAAACCCAGCGGCGCCCGCGAGATCAGCAATGCGCCGGCCACTCCAATCAACGCCAGCGGCGCGGTGAGGAACACCAGCACGAGGCGCTGGATGCTCATCAGTTGCACCATCAGGATGGTTGCCATCAGGAACAGCATCAGCGGCACAGCGACGGCAATGCTCGCCCGTGCCTTCGCGCTGTCCTCGATCACGCCGCCGAGCACCACCTTGTAGCCGGCGGGCAACCGGGTGCGGAATTGCTCGATTGCCGGCGCAAGCTGGCTGGCAACTGCGGCGGCCTCGATGCCCGGCGCGACCTCGGCCTGCACGGTGACGGTCGGCAACCGCTGGCGCCGCCAGATCAGGGGCGGTTCGAGCTGATAGGAGAGGGTCGCGATCTGCTCCAGCGGAACATGGCGTCCGCCCGGCGCGCCGATCATGAGATTGCGTAACGTTTCGAGCTTGGCGCGTTCCTCAGGCACGGCGCGGGCGACGATGTCGATCAGGTAGACGCTGTCGCGCAACTGCGTGATCCGCGTTCCCGAGAGCACCGCATTGATGTTGTTCGACAGTTGCTGCGAGCTGATGCCGAGCGCCCGCGCGCGGTCCTGGTCGACATCGACCTTGATGACCTTGGCATTCTCGTTCCAGTCGTAGTTGATGTTGCGCGTGTTCGGGTTCTTGCCGAGCACCTGCGCAAAAGACTGCGCCCGCTCCCGCGTCTTGTCCGGATCCGGACCGCTGACGCGAAACTTCAGCGGCCAGCCCACGGGCGGGCCGAGTTCGAGCGGGGTCACGCGCGCCATCAGCGCGTCGAAGTCGGTCGCAAACGCCTTTTCGAGGCGTGCCACGACGTTGCCCCGTACCTTCGCTCCCTTGGTCACCACGACCGCCTGCGCGAAATGATCATTGGCCAACTGCTGGTCGAGCGGCAGATAGAAGCGGATCGCGCCCTGACCGACGTAAAAGCTCCAGCGCTCGACGTCGGGATCGGCCTTGAGCAGATCTTCAACCCGGGCCGCAACCTTCTGGGTCGCCTCCAGCGAGGCGCCATGCGGCAAGGTCAGGTCGACCAGCAGTTCGGCACGGTCCGACTTCGGGAAGAATTGCTGCGGAACGAACCGCATGGCGCCGACCGAGCATACGAAGAGAATAGCCGCCGCACCCAGCACGACCCACTTGTGGCGCAGCGCGAGGTCGAGCGCGGCGCGGAACTGCTGCGAGAACCACGATGCGCCGTGCTGGCCGTGTCCGGCGAGCTTGTCCGGCAGGATGGCGACACCCGTCAATGGCGTGAACAGCACCGCCACCAGCCAGGAGACGAGCAGCGCGATGCCGACGACGGCGAACAGCGAGAAGCAATATTCACCGGCGCCGCTTTGCGCGAAGCCGACCGGCACGAAGCCGACGATCGTCACCAGCGTTCCCGTCAGCATCGGGAAGGCCGTGGACGTATAGGTGAAGGTGGCGGCCTTTATCTTGTCGTGGCCTTCCTCCATCTTGGTGATCATCATCTCGACCGCGATCATGGTGTCGTCGACAAGCAGGCCGAGCGCGATGATCAACGCGCCGAGCGAAATCCGCTGCAGCGAGATTCCGGCGAACTTCATCGCAACGAAGATGATGGCAAGCACCAGCGGGATCGCGATCGCGACCACGATACCCGGCCGCCAGCCGAGCGCGAGGAAGCTCACCGCAAGCACGATCGCGATCGCCTCCATCAGACTCTCGGTGAACTCGCCGACCGCCTCATGCACGATCGCCGGTTGGTCGGCGACCAGATGCAGGTCGACGCCGACAGGCAGGTCGCGCGCAAGCTCCGCGGCGCGCTCCTTGACGTTGTGCCCCAGCGCCAGCACGTCGCCTCCCGCGGCCATCGAGATGGCGAGCCCGATCGCGGGCTGGCCGTCGAAGCGGAACATGGGTTGCGCGGGCTCGGCATAGTCGCGCCGGACTGTGGCGATGTCGGTCAGGCGGAAAAACCTATCTTGGAAGCGGAAATTGATCTCCTTGAGGGCCTCCTCAGAGGTGAAGCTGCCGGAGACGCGTACGGCGATCCGCTCCGGCCCCGCATCAACCGTGCCGCTTGGCACCAACGCGTTCTGGGTCTGCAGGGCCTGCACCAGCGAATTTGAGTCGAGCCCGAGCGCCGCGATCTGCTGGGTGGAGAATTCCAGATAGATCTTCTCGTCCTGCACGCCGACGAGCTCGACCTTGGCGACGTCGCGCACCCGCAGGAGGTCCGCGCGCAACCGATTGGCGATATCGCGCAACTCGCGATGGCTGAATCCGTCCGAGGTCCGCGCGAAGATCAGCGCATAAGTGTCGCCGAACTCGTCGTTGAAGAATGGACCTGCGATGCCGGAGGGAAGGGTAGCCCTGATGTCGTCGATCTTCTTGCGAACCTGGTACCAAAGCGGCTGCACGGCCTGGCCGCTCACCGTGTCCTTCAGATTGACAAACACCACGGATTCGCCGGGCTTGGTGTAGCTGCGGACGAAGTCGAGGTTGGCGACTTCCTCAAGCTTCTTTTCGATCCGGTCGGTGACCTGCTCCAGCGTCTCGGTGGTGGTGGCGCCCGGCCATAGCGTCTTCACCACCATGGTCTTGATCGTGAAGGGAGGGTCTTCCTCGCGCCCGAGCTTGCCATATGCCACAGACCGGCGACCGCGGCGACGAACATCAGGTAAATGACGAAGCTCTTGTGGCGCAGTGCCCAGTCGGAAAGATTGAAGCCCTCCATCACGCGTCTCCCCCAGCAAGACGAACCTTCTGGCCATCGCGAAGGCGGTTGACGCCGGCAGTCACGACGATGTCACCCTTGTTCAGCCCCTCCTTGAGAATGACCCGGTCGGTCTCATAGCGCTCGACGCTCACCGTCTTGAGCTGCACCGATTGACCCACGGGATCGACGATCCACACCGCCGGCGTCCCATTCTTGTCGAACAGCACGCTGCCTGGCAGCACGACGACCGGCGTGGTCGAGGCCTTGATCCGGCCGACCACACTGCCGCCGAAGCGCATCTGCTCCGGCGCGTCTGCAAGCGTCACCTTGACCTGATAGGTGCGCGTGGCGGGATCGGCAATCGGAGAAACCTCGCGCACCACACCTTCGGCCGTCACTGCGGCGTTGCTCAGCAGCAGAACCACGACCCGGCTGGGCTCGCGCCGTTCGCTGCCGAGCCGAAAGGCGGCTTCGGCCACTGCGAAGACCGCATCCTTGTCGTTGGGCCGCGCCACGCGCACGATCATGTGTCCACTGTTCACGACCTGGCCGGCTTCGGCGCCAACGGCAGTGACGACGCCGTCAAATTCGGCGTGCAGTTCGGTATAGGCGAGCTGGTCCCGGGCCAGCTCGACGGAGGTCAGCGCCTGATCCCTCCTGGCCTCGGCGGAACGGAAGTTCTTCAGCGCCGAATCGTACAGTGCGCGCGTGGTGGTGCCGGTGGTAAGGAGCTGCCGTTGCCGCTCCTCCGTGCTCTGTGCCTCCACCAGGACCGCTTCGGCCGCCGCGAGGTCCGCCTCCGCCGACTTTAGCTTGTTGCGGTAATCCTGTTCTTCGAGCCGCGCCAGGACATCGCCCTTTCTGACGGCCGCGCCGACATCGACGCTGCGCGCCACCATCTTGCCGGCCAACGCGGAAGCCGAGCTCGCTTTCATAACGCGGCTTGATTTCGCCGACGGACCGGCGGTCGTCATCGAGCGGCTTGGGATCGATCACGACGGTGCGAACGGCCCTTACTTCCGGCGCGTTTGGCGCGGTATCGTTGCATGCCGCGAGCGGCAGCATGCAGGCAAGCAACAGCGTTTGTCGACGAAGCGACATTGGAGTTCTCCTGAAGATGTAACGAGACAGTCGGGCGTGATCAGCAAAAGCTCCGGGGATGCCTTACGGCCGCATCTCCGAGCTCCGCCGGGACGCGATCGCGTGCCGCCCGCCCAGTCTGGTCGCGCGACAGGCCGATATCCCTCAGCATGTGATCATCGAGTCCGCCGAGAATCCTGACCGCCTCGCGGCGATCATGGTAGGTTGTAAGGCTTTCCGCGCAACTCCGAACCCAGCTCAGAAGGCTGCGGATTTGCCTGGTTGCGAACATCAAAAGCGTGAGCGTGATCATGGGGTGTTCCGTCCGTTAACGAAGGGGTGATGGGAGTGATTGCGGGCTTGCGCTGCATCGATGAAAAGTATAGTACACACTATACCAATCGAGTAAGGTGATCACTATACACAAGATAGTGAACACTATACTCAAGCGAGAAAAGCAGAGGTTCTCAAAATCATGGCAAGGAAGGCGCGTCCGTCGCTGCGCGACGTCGAGCAGGAAGCCGAAAAATTCTCCACGCCGAAAACAGAGAAGGAGAAAGCGATCATCGACGCCGCTGTCGAGTTGTTCGGCAAGCAGGGTATCGACGGCGCCACCACGGCGCAGATCGCAAAACAAGCCAACGTCACGGAGAAGACGCTGTTTCGCTACTTCCCGACCAAGAAGGATCTGGTGAGGCGGGTGTTCTTTCCGCTGCTGCTCAGGATCGGGCTGGTGCAGAACTGGGAATCCTTCAAGGCGCTGTTGCGGGAGAAGGGAAGGGATGCCGGCTTCCGCGGCTGGTACGTGGCGCTCGCGACTGACCGGCTCGCTACCGTCTCGCGCAATCCGCAGCTTGCCCGCACTGTGCTGCTCGAACTCGTTCAGAACGAGGAGCTGCGCGACGTCATGGAGCGCGTATGGCGGCAGTATATCTGGCAGCCGATGCTGGAGAGCCTCACCGAGCTCAAGGGGGAGGGCGCTATCCGCAAGGACGTAGACGTCGAGGTGCTCGCCCGCGCCGTGCATTGCTTCCACATTGGCTACTTCCTGACACGCTTTGTGTTCGCTCCCCACGTGAAGTGGGACGATGCCGAGCAGATCGAAATGATGGCCGATCTTCTCGAGAGTGGTGCGGGCACGCGACGTAATGTCGTGCAGAGATGAGACGTTGAGCACATTCCGTGAAATATGCGATAGTTCAAGACCGCGCCGAGCCGCGCGACCAGGGTTGGGCATGGCGCCGATCTCGGAAAATTGCGTGGACATCTTAGACACGATGAATCTCCTTGTGCGGCGCTTTGGTGCCGAACTTTCAGGGTGAGTGCTCATCCAACACCTTCGAACGTGAGGACGAGGCCCTGGGCAAGGCTGATGGCCGCAATCGCCGCGATCAGCCACCGCGACCACCGCGCGAAGGTGGCATCGCTCAGGGCGTCGAGCAGGGACCGCGACAGCAGCGTACCGAGCACCGCCGCGGCGGTGGCAAGCAGCACGGCCGTCGGCGAGATTGCGCCGCCCTCGATCAGCAGCAGCCGGCCGAAATAGATCAGCTTCAGCACGTGCCCAATCGACTGGATCGCGGCCTTGGTCGCGATGATCTCCTTGCGGCCGAGCTCGGTCTTGACGAAGAACACGTCGAGGATCGGCCCGGACACGCCGGCAATCAGTTGCAGGGCGGTGCACAACGTGCCGCAGCCGACGGCCTGGCTGGGCACCATCACGGTGGGCGCCAGGCGATGCGGCAGATGGAGCCCGGCGAATGAGACGAGGCCGATCAAAATTAAGGCTAGTGGCTTGCTGGGGGCGACCATGCCGGAAACCATGATGAGGCTCGCGATCAGTGCGCCAATGGTGTAGCGCAATACCACCGGCCGCACGATGTGCTGCCGCCAGCTCCAGGCCCGCGCCAGATTGGCCGCGATCTGGGAGAGGCCGTGCAGCACCATCGCAGGCGCCAGCCCCGTGAATGACAGCAGCAAGCCCATCAGGATCATGCCGCCGGCCATGCCGAACACCCCCGAGATGAAAGAGGTGGAGAGCACGGAGGCGGCAAGCGCGACGGCGAAGGGTAGGGTGATCATGGCAACCCCCAGATTTCGGTTGCCCCTTCATCACGGATTTGACAGCCCTCTCGCAAACGGCTTTAACTGGGCCATAGGCTAAGGAAAACTAAGTCTATGCCGATCCGCCGCCTGCCATCGCTGAACGGCCTGCGCGCCTTCGAGGCCGCCGCGCACCATGGCAGCTTTGTCGCTGCCGCCGACGAGCTGAACGTCACGCAGGCCGCGATCAGCCGCATGGTGCGGTTGCTGGAGGAGCGTTTTGGATTCCAGCTGTTCGAGCGCCGGCCGAACGGCCTCGATCTCACCGCACAGGGCAGGGCGCTGCAGCCTGGACTCACCTCGGCCTTCGATGCGATCGCAGGTCTCGCCGAACAGGTCAGCCTGATGCGGACGACGCCGGTGCTGACGCTCGGCGTGGGTCCGACCTTTGCGGTGCGCTGGCTGATCCCGCGGCTGCGCGGCTTCTACGAGCAGCATCCGGAAATCGATGTCCGCCTCTCGACAGGAGGCGCGCTGAATCCGTTCCGCGATGACTGGACCTGCGGCATCCTGCTCGGCGACGGTCACT
>Ga0099824_1009738_pt1 | contig 11670 bp, 4 predicted proteins | sample SiratrowhiteBW_FD_76837 | JGI IMG/M metagenome (GOLD analysis project Ga0099824, IMG submission 76837) | Root nodule microbial communities of legume samples collected from California, USA - Siratro white BW | ecosystem: Host-associated > Plants > Roots > Nodule | place: USA: California... | reverse complement strand
ATATATATATAATTAAATGACATTTTTAATATTTTAATTCACTCAAATTTTTTTAAATGCAGGTAGTTTTCATATGAATAAAAAAGCTGCAGGGAAATTACATGTAGATTAAACAATATGTCAGAATTTTTTTTGTGAATACGAATTTTGAATCGACATGAAGTTACCTGCTAATTTCTCATTATGCACAAAAAATGTTCGGCGAATTTTTCAAAGATTTTTACGTTCTTTTGAAAAATTCCTCAAGAATATTTCTTTTATTGATTTTCATTAGAAAAAGTTATCTACGAAATAATTACTCGTCAATTTACATACGTAGAAAATCCTTAGGAAATCTGTGAATTTTCATGTAAATTTTGCAAAAATAAAAAAATAAAAAAAATCCCCACATTTAGTGGCTAGCTGAGGTGATTCTATTTTTTCAAATGGAATTTTGAAATATATATTAGGCTAAAAGCCTTTTGAGCTAGATAATTTGACTTATTCAAAAATATCTTTTTATATTAAATTTTTTGTATATACTTTTTAGTTAAATTACTATTTTAAAAAAAAGTTAAGTCAAAACCATTTAAGATAAAAGCTAAAGTAATATATTTCATTTCTATAATTAATCGTAAGATAATTTCTCTCGTTTTTTTTTTTTTTTTATAAAAATACTAATTGACTATAACGAATTACAATATACAAAACTTTAGTATAAATAATGTTATTTTATTTTTTATATTCTTTTTTAAAAAGTCAAATTATACAGCTCAACAAGTTAGTCGCACGACTTTTTTAAAGTAAAAAGAAAAAAATTAGAAGCGTTACTTTTAAGATGATTTCTGTAAAAAAAGAAAAAAAAAATGGATTCATGACTTTTGTTAAAAAAAAATTTAAACCTGTATATATAACTACGATTTCTTAGAAAGTTGTAAAGAAATATTAAATGATTTTTTCACTATTCAAGTAGTGCTTTGAATCACTACTCAACAATTGCATCCATTTTCTAAGCTTGTCAGAAACATTCTTTCATTCCTGCCACACATCTGTTATATATTAGTAACAAAAACAATTGTTCATAAGTTTCAGTATACAAATTGCAACGTGCATTATTACTAAACAGCAAATGAATTAGAGTAAGTAACAGAATTACAACAATTGGATTTCCACTTTTGCCGTGCATGCTTTGATACTTGAATCAAAATGCTAATTGTTCAAGCTTTTCCTACGTGTTCTCTTCTGCTCTCAAAATCTCAATGCCATTCACCTCAGTTTCGTTCTCTTTCTTGTAAATGTACCTCCTTTGTACCCACACAAAGAGCCAAAGATTAAGGGCAGATATCCCAAAAAGAATAGCATAATAGTAATCTACATGGCTGTCATTCAAGTTGTTGCCTAGCCAGCTCTTACCAGTGACCTTCCTTGAAAATTTATCTATCATTGACACGAGGAGGCTGTTAGAATATTTCCCAGCAGCTACGGTGCTAGTGTAGAAGGCTGTGCCAAGGACTTTCATTTGTTCTGGGGATTGATCATAGAAGAATTCTAGCAATCCACCCATAAGGAAAGTGTTTGCAACACCAAGTAGAACATGTTGAGGCAAGAGCCAGAATATGCTCATAGGAACTACTTGTGCCCCAGTTAAGTGTTTCTCTCTTATCACTGCCATTCTTCTAATTTCTACAGAATACATGACTGTTGCAGCCAAGACTTGGATGGAAAACCCTATGGCAATTCTATGAAGCATTTTGAGGCCTCTGTGATGGCCGGTTCTTTTACGCATGAATGGTACAAAGTAAAAGTCGTAAATGGGCATGCAAATGAGAATGGTGACCACTACAAAACTCCATAGGGATGCTGCTGGGATTCGGAAGTTTGGGCCGAGGTTCCTTTCCATTGTTGTTCCTTGCTTCACAAACATTGTCACTTCCACTGCCCAGAAGTTGCTTGGAATTATGGTCAGTAGCCAAATCCCAATCATCCATAACATAACCTTGATTGTCTCTACTTGAGTCACTGTGCATGGGGGATTTGAGCCATCTGTTCTGCTTGCTTTTATTGCAGCCTTGTCTAAGAACCTTGACACAGATTTGGAGATTTATATATTCATTTTCATATTTAATCAGGGAGATAAACTCTGAAGAATGAAGGCTCTAAAAATTATTAAGTGATCCCATATGTCACCTAAAAATTGACCAAGATCACTTAATTTAGTCCATGAGATAAATTTTTGCAAGCAAGACACTTGAAATTGTAAAATTATCAGTAAAATTTGTTAAATAAAAAAAATGAGACTCAAAAGTTTTTATATTTTTTAACAAATTTAAATCAATAACAAGTGTGGAAGTAACAAAAAGGTATGATTGTTTCTCTGATAATTTTTGTATGATTGTTTCTGCACACAAGCTCAATACATATTTTGTAAAAAGATATACTAATTATGAGGTAGTAATAGTTAAGAGCAGTGATTATCGAACCTGAGACGAGGAGTGTGACAAATTTGTCGTCTTCCAGATGCAATGTAGTGTTCCAACGCGAACTCATGCAGTTCCGAAGGGTCATTAGGAAGATGCACCTTTCTGTTTCTGAAAGCAACTATGGGAACTCTAAAAAACTCCTCTGCATGGCTCTCACACTTTCTAGATTTGTGCCTATATATTGGGATGCCCGTAAAGAAGGTAAGAGCGCAAATTAGAAAACCAATTGCTGAAACGCCATACCCCAATCCCCATCCAAATCTCTCTTGAATGTACACCACGAACACTGTGGCACCTAAAGTGCCACATGCAGTGCTAAACGACCACCAGTTGAAGAATGAAACTTTTAGCACTCTTTCCTCTGGTCTGGAGTCATCAAATTGGTCAGCACCAAAAGTTGACAAGTTGGGCTTCAGCATTCCACTGCCTAAGGCTATGGTGTATATTGATATATAGAATAGTGTTAGTTGTGTGGTGGATGCTTTGCAAATTTCATTTATACACGTTGGTTTCAAGCACTTCAGTGTTGCTGTTAGAACCAACAGTCCCATTCCCTGTGTTCATGAATGTCATTGTATTCAGATTTATCATGTCAAATAGCCTGCAAAAGTTAACAAAGAAAACATGTATTTGCAATGCCAGTTTGTGATCACAGACTCTAAATCATGCTCGGCAAAGGGAGCTCAATCGATGATATCGTCTGGTGAAAAGGAATAAAATATCCCCTGGGAGGAAAAATAGTCAAATAGTGTTAAGACTAATTAGCCAGTCTAGTTCGTCTCGTTGTAATTGTTTTAACTATTTTTTTAATGATTTTATGTTATTCCGATATGTTCATATATAAAGACCATTATATTTATAAACGAGACATCTATATATTTTTTAGTGTTAATAAAATATTTTTTTTCCATCTTGTTTTTGTTTTTTCTTGTTTGTAATTGCTGTAAAACCAACAAGTGACGAGTTTGTGGGAATTGTTATATTTAATCTTGAAAAATAAGATTGAAACTTTTCAGATGTTTAAGAAATGATACACCATGATGAATAAGAATAATCAGTAGGGAACCAAAATTAAAATTGCTTAGGACATACATTGAAGTTTATTTCCATAGATCTTTAAATTTTATATATAGACTGTAATGTGTAATAAACAAGACATCTATATGCAGTTAGACTATTATGTGTATAAAAGCTTCAAATATTAGTAAAAAGTGTATTCTTTTAATTTTGTTTTTGTGTTTTTTTCTTATTATTGTGAATCAAAAAGAGTTAGAAATCATGACTTCAAAACTAGGCTTTGTAAATATACTTTTGGAAAAAAATGTATTTTTAATTTTTATTTTTTTTATGTATTTCCATTTTAATATTAAAATTGCGTAGACATATACTCACATTATATTTAAATTTAAGTAATTGATATGAAAGTTAAGTGACATTAAAGTTTAACAAAAGAAAAGTGTTAATATTATGTTACAAACAACTAGAGATGAGAGTGAAAACAAATATTTCAGAATTTTTTTAGAGAAAAAAAAACCTTCAGTTTTTCAAAAAGAAAAACCAAAACTCTTTATTTCATAGAGCTACCGTATTTAAGTCTTAAAATAATTATTATAAAAGATAATTCATGATTGAGCAATTAAACTATATGAGAATAAACTAAAGTGTTAAACAATGTTCCATTGCTTCCCCGAAACTAAAAAAAAAAGTTAAAACAATTGTTTAGAATATCGATTTTCCTGAAACATTTTAATAGTATTATCAAAGCTGCAGAACTTGTATACTTTAACATAAAGAAAATTGATAACTAAAATTTCAGAAACAAAATTTTCTTGTTAAGGAGGATTTTATATACAACTCTTTTAGGTTTTAGGGTTGTATTTAAGAAGAAGGTAGAACTCACTGTGGCATTTATGAGCAAGGCTAAAGTGATAGTCCAAAAACGGCCCAAATAAGAATCTGCTATGTAAGCACCAAGTACTGGAGTTAACCATGCTGTCCCTGACCAGTTATTCACACTCGTTACTGATGATACCATGCCTTTGTGCAGCTCTGATGTCATATAAATCACCAAATTTGCACTCACCCCAAAGTATGCAAATCTTTCAAATGCTTGGTTAGCTGCATCAATTCATGCACAAACATAACCTCGTCATGCCTTATTTGCAAGAAGCATAATCTATATATACCAAAACATTGTACTATAGTGTTTGTGTTTGTGTTTATGTATGTGATAACTTTCCATTGCAAAGCTCACAAGTAGTAATTTACCAAGAATGAAAATTTACCAAGAATGAAAAGGCAAGCTTTCCATTTCCCAGTTGTAGAAGAAAGCACACGGTGTCCACTGAGATCCACTGTGCCGTCTAAAGTGTAACCTTTCTTTTCCATGGCCCAAAAGATAACAATAAAGGAAGATGGAACCCCAAGTCTTGAGTAAATATATGAATAACAATACTGAACAAAAATAATAATAATAATCAATATAATTGTATGGAACCAACAATGGGCACAGCAAAATCTTATTTTATTTGTCTATTTTTGGTAAATATGAGTATTTTATTTTAAAATTCAAGTGGAAGATTTGGAATTGAAAGGTGGCTGGCTACCCTGATGATGGGCCAGCCACAAGCCCAAACTCTGACGGTGGTTTTTTATGTGACTTTTCAGGTGCTTTATGGGCACCTTGCACAGCTCTTTACAATGTATGAAAAGATTGCAACAGATTTTTATTACTAAATATTTCTTAGTGGGAATTTAATTATGTATATAAATATTTATTTTATTACCATTTCGTTAGGTCTTATTTGTTAATACGATGTAATAAATCCTAATTGTAAGTTTTATAGGACAAGAACTTTGAATTAAATAATCTGTCAAAAGTGTAACTTTCAGTTAAATAAAGAAAATGACGAGTTCTATATTATGCATTTTTATAGTATAGAAGCTATCACGTCAACTGAGTTGAAGAAGTGTTTGCTCAACAAAGGAGAAAATATTTGGCATTGTACCAAAAGCTACAATTCACAATTTGTTTTTAAGTGGAAGCAAAGACCTTTTAGAAGATTACTTATCCTTTTTCACAAGTTTAAGTGAAGTTGGCATTTGATTGTGTATGAAGAGACAATGTCATATTGCTGGGGAAAAAAGCCAATATCAGCTTAAGAAATGATATTCCTTGTATGTGAGACATCTTAACAAATAAATTCTACTGGTGAATAACAGCTAAACCACAAAACCGAAAAGATCATGAGTCTGAGGATGGAGTGATTGTTAAACTCATCAAAATTTGCATTCATGTACATTGAAGATCCTTTCTAATCTGGAAATAGGGAGTCCGACTTATTCTTCTTCTGATAGATAAACTTTGTAAAAGTCATGATGCAATCACATGAAATGTATGTCCAAGACAAATGAACCAAAAATTCTTTGTCCATGAAAAAGAATAACCTTTAGTTTGTTTTCTTAGCCATCCATTGCAAGCTTATTTCGTTCCAAACTTTATAGCAAGCACAACATAATATTGGCTATATTGTGGAACAAATTACTTATATAGTTTGATACGGTTCAAAATCCTATTAGTCCATACAGGCACGCTACAGAATAGGTCGATAATATTCTCTCTATTCATTGACAGCTAGCTAATCAATAAAAATAGTGATGGATTCCATGCATGAAGAAAATGTAGAATAAATACTTGTCAAGGAAACACTTTTTGATGCAATTTATAAATGGGAATTTTTCATTTTCAAAAAGTTGAAAAGCATACCTTCTGAGAAGTATGCTGATGTATGTCTCTTAAAAAATATTGAACAAATAGATATTTAGTCTTGCAGCTTATACCTTGCATTTCATGTCGAGAGTTACGTGCTTGATGTATGTGTTTCAAAGAATATAATAAAAATGATCATTTTAGTTTTGTCGTTTAAACCATGCACTCGAGGTTAAGGGATGATATACTCTCAATTCAGACTTGAGTTGCTCACCAAAGATTAATGACCTCAAAAGCAGATATATCTAACGAATATTACTTTATGATATCTGTCACTATATATATATATATGGAGTTTCTATTCACTCCTATGACTAACATATACTTTGTAAGACAATTGATCGGTAAATATAAGAAGAAACAATTCCTTAAAAATTGAGAAGCAAGAGTATGTAATGGAAAGATTTAGAGAAGTTGTCTTTAAATACCCAAGAGAATTACATTGAAAGTCAACAAATTCTTAATGCTCACACTTTGTTTCCATGGTTCGTCTTTTGCAAGGACAAGACTATCTGGATAAGGCATTCCAAAATTAAAATGGTTGTTTTATAATCTAAGGGTGATTTGTGTTTTTATTTAAACGAAGTCTCTACCAATACATAGCATTGTGGCTGGAGGTAACTGATAACCCTTCTTCTGCATGAGACACTAAAAGTAAACTGCAATATTGATAGTGCACATAAAAGTTAAAAGTCTGGTAAAATTTTAAATATATTGAATACTTCTCCCAATATTATTTTTTTTAAAAGTTTCACACTTTCTCTCTTTCAATTTGTGTTATTGTTATAATCCTAACATCTCCTCATTACTCTTTCTCCAACAACCATGGTAACCAATTGCTCCTCTTTCTTTTATTATAATCAATAACTGTTACCACTACCCATATTTTTCTCTGTTTTTGCCAAAGGCACACCCTTTTTTTTTTCTCTTGGATCTTCTCTATCCTTTTTGTAATACAATTATGCTTGATTTAAAAAATTAACAAGCTTGCTTAATATCGTGGATCTAAAGGTAGATTTAATGAATTAATAGAAACCTAGTTGAAGGTTTCTTGGAAAAGGAGGACCTTCTATTCAAGCTCCAAGATATAACAAAGCTTACAACTAGCCAAGCTTCTAGAAAAAGTTTATCGAATGGTTTCTAGGTTTTTATGATTTTTTTTTTTTGTTTCGGCTAGCCCTAGGAAAGTTGATGTTAGCAGAAGTGATTGTTGTTCAAAAGATACTTATTTTAGCCAGGTGTGATAATGTTCAAATAATGTTTGATTTTAACTAAGAGTGTTTGGATTCAAAGAATACTCAATTTTAATTAAGAATGGTTGAGTTCAAAGAATACTCAGTTTTAGTCAAAAGTAATTGACTTCAAAGAATATTTGATTTTAACTATGAGTAATGGGGTTTAAAGAATATTCGATTTTAATAGATTTAGTCGAGAGTGGCTCCCAAGGAATACTCATTTTGTATTTCGCAATCTTTGTTTGTTTAGTGAAACTCAATCTGTTGATTGAGAATTGGATATAGTTTACCATGTCAGATGAACCAATATAAACATATTATGTATATTTCTCTTTCCCCTTACTTTAAATGTTATTAGTGTCTGTACTAATTAAGTGGGAGAGTCACTGCAAAATCTAAGGTTTAGAAAATCATTTTTAAACAAATGAGTCTGTTAAACTGATATATATGATCGAACGTAATTTCTTCTAAGAAAATTGTTGATAGATCTCTTGTCCTATATAAATCATCCTTTGAACTATCAAAATATCAGACAAAATATATAAAAAAATTGAAAAGAAACAAAAACATAATTCAATCCCCCTTTTTGTATTTTTCTTGTTTTCTACGTATGTGTTTCTTGATTTTCTTAAAAAATCACATGGGTGTGCCAAGCAGCATGGATGGGATTAGGGATGAAAAATAAACCCTCCTTGTGGATATAGTCTAAATCTATTCCAATTTTAAATGAGAATTCCCCTATTGACAAAGCACATGTATGAATGTGGGTAATATGTATACCCCATTTTTTTAAATTAGGTATAAGAACATTGATATATATATATATATATCACATTCTTGTTCTTATAGTTGTTTTCATTTCAAAATTACTAAAATGTTCTTGGCTTTTTTGGGTAACCTAAAATACTTATTTTCATTATTCACTTTCATCACTTATGTCATTTCATTTCTTTTGAATAACTCTTCTTTTAGGACACAAACTTTATTCTCTATCTTAATTGTTCAATCCATTCTATATTTATTAAATTCACTTATATTACTAAGATACTTTCTTTATCATAACAACCTTAATTGCACATTCAAGAAAATGTAAACCACAATGTCATTGAATTAAATTGTTTCTATAGGACATAAATTTTATTATTTCTACTTCGTTTTAATATTTTTTTTATTTGTTTTTTATTTTACATCACGTGAGAATGTCTAATTATTAATTTCAACTATTCAATTGTATTAGTTTATTAAGTAACCTAGAAAATTTATTGTAAAAAATTAGAAAATCATAAGAAGAGAAGGGATTGAATTGTGATTTTATTAATTTTTAAAATCTTTTCACAAGCATAGTCTCAACGTTAGTCTCCAGATAAAACTTTTGGTTAAGATATGATATGGTAAGTATTTCATCTAATGAACTTCCTCATATACAAGTTTGAACTGAGTTGATTTGTTAAGACAAATTATCTTAACTAGGTATGTTTTCATAAAAAAAATCAACAAGACACATCAGATTAAATATAGAAGATGCAACATCAACACTTCATAACATATTTCTTCAAATAGACATATTTGAAATTTTATTTTAAATTCAGATTTTTTTTGTCTAAGTGGTCACATCAAACGGAGCTTTTGCAAATCAACTCAATCACTTGATTAATGTATTCTCTAATCTAATTTGACAAGTGATCATATCATAGTTCATGTGTATGACTAACCATTGCAAGTACAAATCTAAATTCTTCATTTAAAAGCACTTCGATAGAAACATTTTAAGTATATATTCTCACACTCACTCTCCTTCTTGGGTTAGAGTAGATGATAGTAACATATAATACAAATGAGGTAAGGAAGATAAAAAATATATGCAACCATTTATGATAGTTCGTTAGTTATGACAGACTATATCCAGTTCTTAACTAACAAGTCAAACTCAACTAGGCATACTAATGTTATAAAGTACATTTAAGTATTCTTTGATATCATAGCCACTTCAGACTAACCTCTTGACTATTGTTGATACAAGTCACTCTTGACTTAACTGGTATTCTATACTGAAGTCACTCTTGGTTGACTCCTAAGTATTCTTTGGGCACATAACTACTACTAACTAACTTTGAATATTATTTTACTTAAGTCACTCCTAACTGAAACTAAGTATTTTTTTGCACCTAGCAATCTTTGACTAACCAAGTATTTTTTCGACTCGCATGGCACTCCTGACTGAGCCTATCAAGAAAAGTCACTCCTAATTTCACTAAATATTCTTTACGTCTTATTTCTAAAAAATATTTACGTCTCTTGATAAATACAAAAGTTAATTTTTTTTATATGTAAACAATGTTTTGTATACAAGTTAGGTATCCAAATGTACTCAGATTCATATATTCTTTTTTTTTTCTTATAATATTTTTTTCTTTTCTTTTTTTTTATAAAAAAGATCATAAGCGAATCATTTGAACGAGGCTTGTTTGTTGAAAATTATTTTGTTTTCTTACATACAAGCTTCATATATTAAAATTAATTGAATATAGGATTTTCTACCGAATAAATCATGTTGAAAGTCTGTCTAACTCCTCCATTTCTTAAGTAATTGACAAAAAGATAAGCGCACAATTAAGAGGTGCGTGTGGTGAGTTATAATGCATGTGTAAAAGTTTATCTGCAGCCACAATTATGAGCATGACTAGTTTTTTCACAGTAAAGTAGTGATGAAAACAAAATTAATGGGTTAATTAGTCAATGTTGTTCACTTCCATTAGTCCTTGCGGAACTGATTAGCCACAAAGATACCACAACCTAAACATGGTTACTGGAGCTCACATGGGAGAGATTATTATATTACTACATATACAAACACATTGGAAGGAAACAGAGGGACACAAAATATTTTGTCATTTAATGGTTTGCCATATGTATGAACTTTCAAAGTTTCAAGTTTGGATTAATTGCAAATTAGAAAACATTGAAAGCAATGATGAGCCCACATGTCCATAAATGACAAGAAATACCTGAAGAATAATAAATGAAAAGGAAAAAGATGTTCTTTACATGTCCCATTCAAGACAACTATATGAGGCACACAGAATGAGATATGATCCTGAATTGTATCCCACCATGTAGAGGGTTCCCACTATCAAGAGCATCATCCCAACTTCTACTTCTAAACTTTGAAATGACAACTCTGCGTAATCTTTTGTGCAATTCTTTCTTTTTCCATTACACATTTATCATTTTAAATAATAAAAAAGAATAAAGTAAAAAAAAATTCTCTTTATTTTAAATACGATATTATGACTATAGATTATGTGCATTTCATTATAATTTAATTGTTTGCTTTAATGAAGTTATAAACTTGAGCTCATCCCTTTGGGGGTCCTAGCTCTTCTAAGTGGGTCATATGTTTTAATATATTTTTATTTAAATATGTTTTGATGTATAGATCTCACTCATTGGTTTTGGCTAATTTATGTCATAATGCTGTATTGTCCAGTTACTGGCTTTGAAATCTCAAGCACTTCACAGATTCCATCATTTGTTTGTTTGAAATTGTCTGTTACTTGTATTGATGGTATTCGACATCTATGACTATGAAGGGCATAAAGCTCACTTTTTGAAAGGAAAGTAGTTATCTGAGTCACTATGTTTTTAATAATATATGTCAAGTTATGAGTGGTTGATCGTAGAGTTCAGGTTCAGCTTTTACTTAATGTTATGCCTCTTTCTAGTTATTTAGGATATAATTGTTTTATATAGCATGATTCAGCAAACTTTGGAGAAAGGGTCCAAGATATTTGTAGCCTTTACTTCAAAGACGATAGAGTATTAAATATTATTTATTAGTGCTAAACCAAATGTTTCGTTACAAAAGTGTACATTATTCACTGTCAGTTTCTTGCTTTGAGTCCCAAAGGCATAAATATGCCCAATTTAACGATATGTATTAAATATTATTTAGTGATACATCTCATATTTGAAATCCCATTTTTACTTATTTTCATTTATTTTATCATTTGAGTTGAACTCTAATAGTTATATTAGGCCTTTTACTTTTTCATATAATGTTAGAATGACATTTTAGGGCAACTGGTTATTATGTCAATTACAAATATATATATATATATATATATATATATATATATATATATATATATATATATATATATATATATATATAAATAATGTCTAAAACTAATGTATTTTATATTTTTTT
>Ga0099824_1009735_pt1 | contig 11676 bp, 8 predicted proteins | sample SiratrowhiteBW_FD_76837 | JGI IMG/M metagenome (GOLD analysis project Ga0099824, IMG submission 76837) | Root nodule microbial communities of legume samples collected from California, USA - Siratro white BW | ecosystem: Host-associated > Plants > Roots > Nodule | place: USA: California... | reverse complement strand
GTTGACGAGAAAAGTGACGTGTACAGCTTTGGAGTTGTTCTTTTGGAGCTGGTAACAGGCAGGAAACCAGTTGGGGAGTTTGGTGATGGTGTGGACATTGTGCAATGGGTGAGGAAAATGACGCACTCGAACAAGGAAGGAGTTCTAAAGGTTCTTGATCCTAGACTTCCCTCAGTTCCACTCCATGAGGTGATGCATGTTTTCTATGTAGCCATGTTGTGTGTTGAAGAATAGGCAGTGGAGCGACCAACTATGCGAGAAGTTGTTCAAATTCTGACCGAGCTTCCAAAGCCACCAAGCTCAAAACAGGGAATATAATAATTATCTTACAAGAAGCACCACGTCGGTTTTATCCCAAAACCGACGTGGTACTTCTTCTGAAATAATTTATTATGCTAATTACCACATCAGTTTACTTGTCTTAACCGACGTAGTAAGTCCAATCACCACGTTGGTTGTTAAACCGACGTCTGATTCAACGTCTCCTGGATCAACGTCGGGTCGAAAACCGACGAAAAAAGCCTCTCAGAACCGACGACGAAGGCTATTTTTCTACTAATGGGAGAGTCGTCTAAGTGATATTTGACCTCAGTAATGAGAAATACTATTCTTATGTCTTCTTCATTAGCTTATGTATGTTTCATGAAAGTTAGTTATGGTAATTATTGTATAAGTAAAAAATTATATTGACAATTATTGTTAAATGAGAGTTGTCTAATTGTAAGAACATAACAATGTGAGAGTTGAGGGAGAATCGTGTACATAGATTAAAGCTAGTTAACACTACAATTAAATCACATTATTTTTGTTTGTGATTCTTTCTTATTCTTTCCTAGTTTGCCTTCTATTGTTTACGTTTGCAATCTCTCTTTACTATCGAATTATCATTTATGTTGGCAAACTTCTGCAATGAATTTGTTCAAACTATTCCACAACAAACAGGTGCGATGAACATGGATTGAACATGTGAGTGGATGGAGAATCCTTAACTTGAGAATTCCTTGTATTGAAATTCTTTCTGACAGGAGTTACAAGTAAGTGAATCTTTGTGGTAAACAACAATACAAGTTGGTCACAACTATGCTTGAGGCGAATTGTACTAATATGGAAGGAACAAATTGTTAAGAATAAAAGTGAGTCGAAGTTTCATATTGAATAAGGATGAGCAATATATAAAAAAGAAGACTCATAAACATATTATCTTATAGTTGTTAGAACAATTGACTCTAGAAGGGGCGTTGAATAGAGCCTTAGTGATCGAAACCATATCCGGTCAAATAAATACAATTAAATGTAGTACTTGGAAGTAACTCCTAAGTCATCTCCCAAGGACCTAGTTTTCTGTCAAAGGATTAAACACACAGAAAAATGGGGGTTTTGTTGTGAAAAAAAAAAAAAAAACAATAACTGAATTAGATTTTCTTAATCTAAATTTAAATTACCTTCTTGATTATATTGCAATTTGCTTATCATAGGATGCAGAAATTCATACTCAACTTATTGAACCCTAATTCTAACCCGAATTAATTAACTAAGCGATAATTAACACAAGTTTTCCTTATGCAAATTAAGCATTCACATACATCATTCATTCCATCCAAACAACCTGTGACTCACTCCAGTAAGCATGAACAGAGACATGACATGAATTCCATATTAACTGAAACATTAAGCATGAATCAGTAAAAGCATTAAGCACAGAAATAAAATGATGAAGAGTTAAAAGACGAAGAGAGCAAAAATAACACAACAGCAACCTTAAAGCGTCATTGCAATCTGAATCAAAAGGATAACCTTATAAATTAGCCTTCCATTAAATTCGAATAAAGCAAAGACAAATAGAGATTAAATGCAAAACAAAATTGAAACAAGAACGAAATTAAAAATGGGAACGAAATTAAATTAAAACGGGAACAAAATTAAATTAAAAGAGGAATAAAATTAAATTAAATAAAAACAAAAATGAAATTAAATTGCGGAGAAAATAAATACAGAACCAGTTTTTCCAGAGAGAGAACTAACTGAATCCCAAAAGCAGAGAGTCAGAGAGTCCATAACTCCTTTGGTTTCACCTCCTTTAATAGGCGACTAGACCTAGGTTAGTCCTGAACACTAAACCTAATGGGCCCAAATCTTTCAATTCTGGTCCAATAAATAAAAACTGAAAATAAAAATTGATAATGTGACAACTCCTCTACAATTCCAGAATTAATTTTCCAAGTCCAATAAAATTCCACAACTGCCCTGAAAATAATAATAAAATTAGCTCAGAAAGTTCGAATTAAATAAAATTACAAATTTCTGGTAAATGAAGCCCAAACAGTGAATTTGAGAAAATAGTAGGCAGTTAAGCACAAATCACTAATCAAAATAGGTACAAAAAGATACGTAAATAAGGAAAACTAATGACTCATCACTTAGAACCTTTTCATAGATAACTAGACTGGACCATTTCACAAACAAGCAATACAAATAACACAAGCAGACTTTATACTAATTCACCCACACACAAGAGTTATGTCTTAAGCAAATCACTCAAGAGGTTCCATTAATAAAACAAATGATATCACAAGTACCAATACCACTTTTGGTTATAATGATTACATAAACCACTTTTGGTTATAACAAGTAAACAAACTACTCATTATATTGTCTTAACCTCATCTTGAAATTAAGACCTCACAAAAAAATAAATAAGCACAACTCTCAAAGAAAAAAAAATTTAACTCATTGCGATTGCACGTTGTTAATGGTTTCGCTCACCTACAAAGAACACTTAACATTATATGATCTCTAGAAGATATAAAGAATTGTAGATTGTAGTTATGTGTTATTTTCTCTTTAGCTTAATTCCTTTATATAGTGTTCCTCATATGATTGTTGAAACATTTATTTAGATAAAATTTGATCTCTGCTTGATCATTGTAATTAACATAGGATCTTCTATGTGTTCCCTGAAAAGCATTTTGACTAGAGGCTTGATATAAAAGACTTGATATTCATCTTCATTTGTGTTTTTGAATTTTAAAGATATAGAAACAATTCAAAAACAATTTGCATACAATATATTTAATCATTATTAATTTCACATTCGGCAGAATATTGTTTCCATAATAGACTCATTTCTAGACCAATTGTCATATAAAATCTCTTAATACTTAGATTTTGAATCATAGATGATATATCGTTGTTTTGTTAAAAATATGTCTTATACTCTAAGTTGAAAGCATTTATTGTTATGACTTGATATGGAGGACTCATATGGAGTCTTATCTCGCTGGTCAAGATTTGTGGATGTTGTTAATGAAAATAATATAACTCCTCCCATAGACGAGCCAAATTATTCTTCCTTTTCTTTGATTGTATTCTCCGACCCTTTGTTTGTTCGATATTGGGCAAGTAGGCTTTCTCTATTTTTCGTTGTTATTTTATATTTTACATGGTTTCAAAGCCATAGTGCTTTAGTATCGTGTGTCAAGATCCCTTGGTAGAAAAATGAATCGGTTCCTAAAAAATAGATTCACGTCATAGTAGTAGACTTGGTATTGAGTTATTAAATCAATCCAACTACAAGGTGTGGAGGACTCGTATGGAGTCTTATCTTGTTGGTGAAGATTTATGGATGTTGTTAATGAAAATAATACAACTCCTCTCACAGACGAGTCAGAAAATTCTAATACACTCAAAGAATAGAAGCAATTGAATGCGAAGGTGGAGTTCGTTTTGAAGCGATCGATTTCTAACAGCTTGTTTGATTACATCATGCAGTGCAAATTAGCCTACAAAATTTGGGAAACTATTGATAGGCTCTTCAACAAGAAGGACAGAGCACGACTTCAGATTTTAAAGAATGAGCTCGTTAATACCATGCAGGGTAATCTTTCCATTTATGAGTATTTTCTTAAGATTAAAAATCTTTGTTAAAAAATTTCTTTATTAAATCCAAAAGAAGCAATTTCTGAAGCTCGAATAAGAAGAACTATTATTCAAGAATTGAAGTCGGAGTACATTCCATATGTCACATCAATGAAAGTATGGGTTCAATAACCATCCTTAGAGGGTTCAAAAATCTATTATCCTCTGAAGAGTCACTAGCAAAGCAAATGGCTAGTGTTTGAAAACAATGATAAGGGAGTGCTCTCATGGCTAGAAAGAAGTTTTTCAAGAGTAAAGGAAATCAAAATAGCCCGATCCCTTGATGTTCGCTGTCGAATGCACCCAAAATTAAACATGGAGGCTAAATTTGTACTATAGCAAACTTAGGTCATTGTTCCCAAGGACCACTCAAATGCTCTCTTAAAATGCAGAGGGTTTTAACAAAGAATTTAAATTCAATAAGGAAAATGGAATTCAAACAAAATAGTGGAATTCAAATAATGAAAAATCAACCCGATCACCCTTCGATTCTCCCAAATCCCTCACTAGCTCCTACACACAATCCAAATTACATTTGTGGGTTAAATAGACTGGAACCCCAACATCTATTTAACATCCAAAATACTCCACAATCATGAAACATTTAATCAAACATCTTGTGTGCCAAACTAATGCAATCACATGGTGAACAACATTGTCGGTTTGATTTGATTCTAATTATGAAATTTCACAACACATTCCAATCAGACTGTATTGATTCAATTACAAGATAATCCAACTATTAAATCTAATAATCAAATTAAAATAGCAAGTGAACATGTAATTTGCGAAAAGAAATTAAAAACATGAACCTAATGATTAACATAAACGGGTGAACCTTTGGACACCAGATTGAACAAAGAGGTTAACCACTCACATTATGGTTGACATACTGAATCGAAGTAGAAAGAATACAAATTTGGAGGAAAAAAATACAGACGTGAAGAAGAAGAAGAAAAGAAAGAGGAACTGTATTCAAAATTTTTGTAGTACGGCTGCTGAAAAAAATAATAAAATTTATATCTACCTTCTCCCCTTACCATCTGTCCAACCAAAGAAAAACCTTCACCCTAAATCTTTTACACGACCTAAGGTGGCCCATACCCATTCTATGTTGCTCTAATTTGACTTAACATTAATTATTTCCGCTCAAAATATTATCTAGATTCTGTATGTCAACTTCATGGTTGATTATGTCGACTTTCTCGTTCGAATTTGGTCTTGAACCCTCTAACAACGTTGATAGATCTTTGACTTGTTTGCAAAACTACATAAAAATAAAGTTAATCTGGGGTTCGTAGCAAAAGTTATGGACAAAATACGAAACATACTCAAGTTTGAAAAAAAATCTAAAAAATACATCAAATTGAATCAAACTTTTAATTAAAGCCCAATTAGCCCTAATATAGAAAAATGGTCTAAATCTTATTAATTAATAATTGATTTATCGTTATTTTTATCATTATGCAATAAGAAAGTGGTTAAAATAAATAAATATCACCCCTCGCCCACAAGGTCAAAACAACTCGAGCTCACATGTAGTGGTGAGTCTTCTAACACTACCTCTGATAAGAATATTTTCAAATGCTATCGATGTGGCAAAATTGGGCATAACAAAAGATGTTGCCAAACTAAATTACAAGAGAGTAAAATAGTCGACACGATTGTGGAGGAAGAAGATTGGGAAAGTGTTTTGTGGCAGAAACAAAATTTGTGGATGTAATGACTTCCATGAATTTTGAAAATGATTGGATCTTGGATTCTGGTTGCGGCCGTTATCTAACGGGAGACCAATCCGGCCTCCAAGAGTATAATGGGAATGATGTCATTGTCACGGCTAACAAGACATTCCATCATGTGGAGAATGAAGGCACTATTGTTATTAATGGAAAACAAGAAGATTTCGTTATTCTTAGTAGTGTCTCCCACGTTCTCGGTATGAAGAAAATCTTTTCTCAATTGCAAATGTTGTTGATGTCAAAAATTCTGTTCTATTTTGTCCACATGATGTGACGTTTCTGCAGAACATTAAGGAGCTCAAGGCTAATGTTGTCCACATCGACAAGAGAGTAAATGATTTATTTGTTTTGTCTGCTTCTGGTTCATATATTGAGAAAATGAGTAACAATGAAAATGCATATTTTTGACATCTAGACTCAAGCATCTTAGCATAAATAAATTAAAAGTCATGGTAAAATTAAAATTGGTAAATGGTTTGCCTAATTCGTCAAGTTTTGGTGGAGAAGTGTGTGAAGGTTGTCAATTTGAGAAAGCACATCGGCTTTCTTTTGACAAATCCACTTGTCAATGGAAGGCCCCATTAGAGGTTATTCATAGTGATTTGATGGGTCCCATAAGAATCCCCTCATTTTCTAAACACTCTTATATGCTGGCTTTTATTGATGATTATAGCATATTTACATGGGTATACTTTGTTAAGCCCAAATCAAAAGTGTTTAACAAATGTTTAGAGTTTAAGGAGTTGCTAGAAGGAGTGCTTAGTTGCAAAATCAAGTGGTTATGAACAACTAACGAATGTGAGTTTACTTCTGAAGAATTCTTAACTTTTTTGCAAAAAGCATGACATCAAGAGAGAACTTACATGTGTTGAGATATTGTAACAAAACGGGGTTGTAGAAATAAATATTAGGCATTTAACAAAATCTTGTAAAAGTTGGTTGCATCAGAAGAATTTACCCAAGGCACTATGGGTGAAAGGTATGAAATGTGCAACTTACGTGATTAATAGAATGTCTTTTGCTCCAATTAACATGAGGTCACCATATGGACTATCTTCGAAGAAAAACTAAATGTTAAACATATTAAAGTTTTTGGATCTGTTTGCTATGTCCATGTGTCCAAATCTCAAAGAACTAAACTTGATGCAAAAGCAAGAAAATGTATTTTCGTCAGATATGACAAAAGGAAGAAATGTTGAAAGTGTATGGATCCAAAAACTCATCTTTTTGTTGTTTTTAGAGATGTTGGTTTTTTTTATCAAATTTTACTATATTACGAAGGAATGGTGACTAACCAAAAAGGGGCTAAAAATTCAACCCCTAAAATTATAGAATTAGACATAACTGATAATCCTTCAGAGAAGCAAAGGTGAAAGGGGGAGTTCAAGCACTCAACAATTTGAGTTGCAATGTTTAGAAGAATCAACTGATGCAACCAGATCCAAGAGCCACAAAGATCCATTGTCAAACCTGCTCGCTATAGAGATGAAAATTTTAGAAGCACATATTCTTGCTTCTTTGCAGGTCCCATTGACGATGAGGAACCTCATACCTTTGAAGGAGCAAAAGGAAACAAAGACTGAGAGCTTGCAATGGATGCTAAAATGAAAGCATTCAAGAAAAATCAAACTTGGAGCCTTGTTCCCAAGCCAAAAGATTTGCAACCTATTTCTTGTAAATGGGTATACAAAATCAAAAGAAAAGCAGACCAGAGTGTTGAAAGATACAAAGCGCGATTGGTGGTTCGAGGATTCTCTCAGAAATATGGAGAAGACTATGAAGAAACTTTCAGCCCCATAGCTAACATGATTTCAGTTCGCATGTGAAGAATGTGTTCTTATAAGGGGAGTTGGATAAAGACATCTACGTGGAGCAACCTCCAAGTTATATTTCTAACTCCCATCCTAATTATGTGTGCAAGTTTAAAAAGGCTCTCTATGGGATCAAGAAAGCTCCACAATTATGGTATGGTAAAATCTCTCAATTTTTATAATTTTGTGGCTATCAAGCTTTTGATTCACACTCTAGCTTGTTTGTCAAAAAACAAAGAAGCTTGCATCCGGTTGTTTAGTTGTATGTGGATGATATGATAATGACATGTAATGATGCAATAGAAGTTGAAAAGCTTCAAGATGAGCTTGACATCAGATTTGATATCAAGAAGTTGAGGGAGCCACATCACTTTCTTAGCTCAGAGGTGCAAACTTGGAAAGCGGTATCTTTCTTTCTCGAGAAAGTTGTGCCAAGAAGTTTGTTGAACGATTTGGGGTGAATGAAAGCAAAAGGTGTTCAACTCCACTAGAGGCAAATATGAAGTTAAGGCACGAAGTTGGATCATTTTTTGCCATTTCGTATCCTTACCGTTCTCTTGTCAATAGTTTATATTTAACTATCACAAGACCTAATATTGCCTTTTCAATTGGTTTGGTTAGCAAGTTTATGCAGTTGGTTTGCCTTATAACTGATATTCTTATTAATATTATTATTACTATTATTCTTCTTCTTCTTATTATTACTATTATTATTATTATTATTATTATTATTATTATTATTATTATTATTATTATTATTATTATTATTATTATTATTTTCAAATTAATTAAGAATCTAGAATGCTCCCTTGAGTAATATAAATAGGGCTAGTCTCTTGTCATTTATAAGAAGACAATTAGAGAAGCAATAGTTCTCTAAGAAAAGTTTATTTCCAAAAACTTTTCTCTTGGATCATTCTCTTTTATTTTTGACATTATTCTTCCATTTCTTGAGTTGTATTCTTCCATCCTTTGTTTCTTGGATATTTAGCGAACAAAATTGCTCTATTTTCTACTACCCTTTTTATATTTTACACATACTTTATAAAGATTTATAATATATGAAAATTGTCACAGATGTATACAATTAGTTTAATAAATATTATTATACAATAAAACCACTATATTGGATTAGTACTCAAACAACTAGCTACTATATAGCTAAGAAAACAAACTACTATGGAATATCCAATCTATCCATCCATCGTTGTTTGAACACTAGTCTAGCTTTTATTTGTTACTGTGTCTACTAAAATTGCAATTTACTCATGATTACATATAAATAAAAATATGTAAATAAATTTAATATTATTTATGAAATATTAAATTTGTAGATAAAATCTCTAAGTAATTCTCTATAAATTCAAATCCATAAATAAAATTCCTAGAAAATTATCTATAAATTCATATCCATGGATAAAATTTATATATAATTATTTAGGAAAAAAATTATAAGTAATAACCCATGGATATTGATCTGTATGTTTTTTAATATTATTAATATGTTAATATTAATACTACTATTAACATTGTTAATATTAGTATTAACTTTATTAGTAATAATAATAATAATAACATTTTTATTATATTATTAATACTATTATTATTATTATTAATATATTAAATATTATTATTATTATTACTTTTTATAATTTTATTAATATTATTATTGATATGAATAATAATACTAATATTATTAATGTTATAGTAATAATAATATTAATATTATTAATATTATAGTAGTAGTAATATTACTGTTATTATTAATATATTCAACGTTATTCTTAACATTATTATTATTCTTAAAATTAATATTATTATTTTATCAATTTTAGTGATATTATTAATATTATTATTATTAATTATTATTATTACTAATTTTACTGATATTATTAATATTATTATTAGTAGTAATATTTAATATTTTTAATATTGTTATTATTATTATTAAAACTAGTATTATTATTTTTATTAATTTTATATTAGTATTAATATTATCAATATTATTATTTTTAATATGATTTTTAATTTTATTAATATTATTAATACAATTACTAATATTAACAATGTTATTATTAATATTATTGTTAATGTTATAATATTATTTTTATTAATAATAATGATCATAATAATATACTCATAATAAGAATAATAATAAAAAAATAATAATCACAAAAGTTGTATATGTAAAATTACCGGATCACGTTCGAATGTTTTCTACAACAAGGGTTTGTGCACAAAGGTTTTCTCCCTCCCTTCTTATATATGCTAAAAGCCTTTGTTTGCAATTGTGTTTGTATGACAATTTCATCATGTCTATAACATTTAGACTTAATTCTTATAATGTAGAAGATGTTGAAGCTTATAGCTCCAGATTAACGTTGTGAAAAAAAAAATTTGTTTAAATCAATCCTGCCTCTGGACAATGAGCTTACAACAATCAACAAAATAATCTTAAATAAAAGGAGGTTGTGGTCAGTCTTAAAACACTATACAACTAAAGATCTTAAGGGACAATGAATAATAATAAGAGTTCTTGGAATTCAGCATCATCAACTTCATAAGAGAATCACAAACCACATAATGTCAAATATGCGACTAGAAATTAACATTATATATTAATATAAGTATAATCAAGCTACTCAATCAAATATAAATACAAATAATTTTCCTTTTTTTTTCTTCTAGCCACATTGACAACCCACTTAGCACACCTTCAACAATTCTCGATCATCTTGGAGCCTATCACCATATCACGAATGATAAAAACTATGAAATGATGAAAACAAAGTAGATGATATCAAACCCAAAGTTAAGATTTATCCCTTTAAGAAAATAGTTAATATACATATTGAGAGTTTTGTTGTTCTTTTGTGAAAGTAGTAATTTTTTTTTTTTTTTTAAAAATCAGTGGTTTATGGTCAGTGGGTTGGTGTGTGTAAGTGTTGGATGCATGAGTAGCCTTACTTTAATAACCATGAAGCTGCTACTATACTTGGTGACATGAGTGTCTATCGTGGAAGACCACACACAAAATGGTTGCGTGGGACCCCTCCATTTTATTCTGTTTCTTAAGTGGGTTCCCCGTTTTTTTTCTCTCCACAAAAAACTTACTTGGATTTTTTTTTTATTATAATAATTATGTTGTGGTCATTATTATATCCACAGCTTCACCTTTGTAGACGTAGTAGTGCAAGGACTTATGCCAATTTATTTCTCTTCAAACTTTGTGTTCATAGAATTCGCTTCAGTTTAAAGTATCTCTGTACACAAGTTTTTCGCCGCACTATATTTTTGATGATTATTGTAAACCAATATATTTGAGTCGTATCAGGAATCTTAATTCACACTTTTTAATTTGTACTTAATTATTAGTTAAAATTTATTAAAAATTAAATATATATATATATATATATATATATATATATATATATATATATATTTATTAAGTGAAAAGTAAAGACATTAAAACTTATAAACCCACTATCTTTTATAAAAAGAGAGTGTTGTCACGTAGATGTCAAGTAACAATACCATATCTTTTTTTCTTACCCTAATGTAAACGAATTATTTATGTTTTTATTTTATGGATAAAAATAAATTATTATACTTATTAGTATTATTATTAATTAAAGGGTCTATAATTAAGTATCTATAATACATGTATTGACCAAAACAATCTTAAATGGTCCTAATTTTCTCATTATCTAAGGTCTGCATAATAAACATATTTTCTCATTATATTTAGACTTTTAAAAGATGAGCTTACCTCATGACTTCACAAGTAAAATGAATTAGTATGTAACAACCTAGAAAATCTATCATCTGAGTAGAAGTGGTAAAAGTGGAATGAACATTTGATTATTATATTATTAAACTGAAAACACGTATTTATAGAAAAAGTTAATAATCAAGTCTCATTCTCACTTGAGTCACCATCTCTCTAAAACCCTAACCTCTTTTCCTCTTACTTCTCTCTAAGTCCCTGCTTCCATACCTCATCAGTTTCTCAAGCGGAGCCCACCGTTGGACTCGTGGCAGAGAATAGAGCAAGTCTATCCAATCAGAACCTCTGTTAGAGTAAGTTTATTTTCTGCCCCTTTTCCTTAGAGCAGATTTAGGTTTTTGTTTTTCCTCTGCTTACTGAGCTCGCATGTGGCATCTGAGCCATCAGACGGTGCCTCTGTGAGCTCAGTTTCCTAGTGTGTTAG
>Ga0099824_1009734_pt1 | contig 11676 bp, 12 predicted proteins | sample SiratrowhiteBW_FD_76837 | JGI IMG/M metagenome (GOLD analysis project Ga0099824, IMG submission 76837) | Root nodule microbial communities of legume samples collected from California, USA - Siratro white BW | ecosystem: Host-associated > Plants > Roots > Nodule | place: USA: California... | reverse complement strand
TTTTCCTTCCAGTCTTGACTGGATATCTACTGTCGGAACCTCAGCAAGTTCTTTTGCGCCTATTACTCCAATAGCTCCAGTAACTCTTTCTCTGGGGATTTCAGTATAACCGTTAGAGGCAGGAATCTCGACAGAATGAAGTTCCATAACATCTGGTACCAGTGTTGCATTGATCACTTTTTTATTGTTAACAGCTGCGGTTACAGTTTTATATCCTAAAGAGCTGAAAACAATAGTATCATAAGGAGAAACCCTCATTCGGTAATCACCTTCTTTTCTAGTAATATCCCAAGTTTGTTTTCCTTTTAGCACTACGTTTACGCCAACCATCGGAGCACCATTTTTGTCGGTAACTTTTCCTGTTAGTTCATATTCCAGCTGTTCTGCTTTCTTTTTATTTTTCTTTACAATTACTTGCTTATCAATAATATCAAAAGTAAGATTGTTGTTGGTGAAAGCATTATTTAAGATTTCTTCTAAAGTAGCATCTTTGTCCAATGTAATGGTATTGGCAGATTTTAGCACATCGTCATTATAGAAAAAGACATAGTTAGTCTGTTTTTCTAAAGTAGAAAATACCTCGGTTAGTGGCGTGTTCTTGAAACGAACATGTATTTTATTTTGTCCTAAAGAAGGGTTCGCATATAAACTACACATACTTATCCAAATAAATGCAGTAACAGATCTCATAAGCAGCAGATATAGGTAATAGTGGTATCGTTCAGAAAAATACTTTTCTGAATTATGTTTTTTATTCATAATTTTGTTTTGAATTTAAGATATAGTCAATTAGCGTTGACTATTGTTCTACAATGCCAAAAGATGGTTCCAACATCTTTTGGTTTTTTTTGGGGTTAGTTTTTACAAATAAGGTTGATATGTTTATTTCTGGTCTTCTATCATAGGCTTTGGTGGTTTTAGAATTGATTTTTTTATTTATTTAATTGTAATAGTTCTTTGGTTTGTGTTAACGGTACAGTTGCTGTTGGTAATACTCGCTAAAGTAGTTGCCAACGAATTAAGGTTTTCATTTAAAGCGAATGATCCGGAGTAATTAGCATCAAGATTTAAATTATCGCCTTTTATAAATTCAATTTTATAATATTTTGAAAGTTTGCGTAAAATCGTGTTCAAAGACTGGCTTTTGAAAGTAAAATAACCTTCTCTCCAAGATAATATTGAAGCAACATCCTTTCGTTCGATTTTAATTTGCTTATTATCTTTGTCGATTGTGGCAATCATTCCAGGTATTAAATCTTCCTGAATTTCTTTATTGCTTAACAGTCCTTTTTTGTTATACGTAATTCGAACTTTTCCTTGTAATAAGGCAGTTTGGACTGTCTGGTCTTCAGGATAGGAGCTTACATTGAAAACCGTTCCGAGTACACGGACATCGCATTCTTTTGTTTTTACAAAAAAAGGTTTGGCTTTGTTGTGCGCTACATCAAACGCCGCTTCGCCAGTTAAATACACTTCACGAATTGCTCCATCAAATTGAGCTGGATAAATTAAGGATGAACCTGAATTCAGCCAAACCTTTGTACCATCAGTTAGAACAATCTGCGTTCTTTTACCGTAAGGAACTCTAACTGTATTAAAAGAAGTGCTGTTAGCATTTGTGTTGATTGACTGCGTTCCAACTGTTACTTTTTCACCGTTTTTTCCATAACTAATTACTGAACTGTCCTGTACAGCAATAGTTTTTTGGTCTTGCAGTACAAGAGAGATATCCTCTAGATCTGCATTAGACATTGTTGTTTCTCCTTTTTCAGCAAAAAGCTCTAAATCTGTTTTAGGTTTGCTTTCTTGAGTTCGACTAATAAACAATCCGGCCAATAATGCCACGCTGGCAGCCACAGAAAAGGCTATTAATCTTTTCTTATTCCTGAGTCTGGACTCTTTTTGCTCCAGCTCCATTAGACCATGACGAATTTGACTCTTTAAAGAATCTTTTTCATCGTTCGATATTTTGTTAAAGTTAATTTGCAAGGCGATGTTTTTATGGGGTATATAATACTAAGAGAACAACTCTTGTAAAACATAGACATAAAAAATAACCTTTTTTTAAAGTTTTTTTCTTAATTCTTTCAAACATCTGTAAATCAGTGTTCTGCAAGACTCGATAGAAATGCCCAAAATAGAGGCAATTTCTTCATAAGGTTTGTCTTCATTAAATCTGTAGAATAATGCTTTGCGCTGTTTTTCGGTAAGTTCTTCCATTGCAAAAGCCAGTTTTGAGTTTATCGCTGTATGATTTTCTTCTTCGATCAAAGCATCTTCAAAAGAAAGCTCTTTTAGGATAACAGAATCGTAATCAGTACTTAGAGAAAATATTTTCTGCGTAGCTTTATGTTTTTTTAAAACATTTCGCTGTGTAATTTTAAACAAATATGATTTTACATTTACACTTTCGGCAAGACCGCGTCGGTATTTGTAAATGTCCAAAAAAACATCATGAATAGCATCTTTAGCAAGTGAAGTTTCGTTAGTATATTGTAAAGCAAAAGTAAGCAAAACATCAGCGTAGGTATCATACAGCTTCTCAAAAGCGGTAATATCACCTTTTTTGATCTGTTGCCATAAAAAAATATCTGTTGTGGTATTTTCCATTTAAGGAATGAAATTGCTTTTGATTTTGAACAAATCTATAACTTTTATCAGTTGATTAGATAATATTTCGAATTTTTCGCATCATTTTGAAGATTTTGGCTAAAATAATGTGTATTATTTTGTTAAAATCAAACTAGTTTTCAAGGTTGCTTTTCTTGTTTTAGATGTTTTTAAATGTATTGGGTTTTAAAAGTTTTGAATCGACAAAATGAATATTTAGCTGTCTTATTATGATCGTAATTTTTATGCCAACAAAGATTTTTTGTTCGAAATTTAAAGTATATCGTATCTTTAATTGGATTGGAACTCATTTTCCGATTGTGCAAGTGATACTTGCACAATTACCTAGTGTCAAACTAAGGTGTTGGAAATATCGAATTCTTTCGTTGGGCTAACTAATATTTATGCTTAATTTTTGGTGCTCCACAGATTTACGCATTTATATTTTTTTATTCTTACATTAAATAACGAAAACTCAACATCTTTTTTGGAAGATTTAAAGATATTGGCTTACTACATGTAGATTCTGTCTTCCATTGGCTTTCTGAATTTGGTTTAGATGTACTGTTAGGGATTGATAGAAATCGTTGATTATTAAGACTTTTTTTTTCACAGCAACTTCCACATTCTAAATGCTATTTTATTGCATTTTAAATCGAAATCAAAGCCATTTGTTTTTCAGCCCAAGCACTCATTTGGTTGATGAAAGGAATTAACTCAATACCTGTTTCAGACAATGAGTATTCAACTCGAGGCGGTACTTCGAGATATACTTTTCTGAAAATCAATCCGTCAGCTTCTAATTCTTTTAAAGTCTGTGTGAGCATTTTTGGTGTGATTCCTTCAATATTCCTTTTTAGTTCGCCATAGCGTAAGATGTCATCTTTTAGCGACCATAAAATTCGGCCTTTATATTTTCCTCCAATTCGCTGAAAAGCGTAATCAACTGGGCAATATGCTTTTACGTTTATTTTTTTTGCCATTTTTTTTTGTTTTTAAAATGCTGATTTTCAGTATTAGTATAGTTTTGGTATGTAAGGTACTTATTTGTATGTACTTGTGGTAAAGATATTATATTGTTTTCTTTGTTAGAGGAATTATTAATATATTTTATTAAACAGATTCTGATTTTCATTCGCGATAGATTGTTTTTACTCCGTTTTTAATCATTTTAAATACTTAGAATTATGACAAACACCCAGGAATCAAATAATCAAGAAATTACGGTATTAGAGCTTCGCAATTATTTATTAAAGCACAATACAGCAGACGGGTTTAAAAAGTACTTCAATGCTCATTTTGTTGCTCCAATGCATAATCTTGGCGGTTTTACTTTGGGACAATTTAAAATTGATCGAGTAAATGATAGATTTTTCTGGTTAAGGGGTTTTAAGAATATGGAAACAAGAATGAAATTTTTAAATAATTTCTATGTTGACAGTAAAACTTGGAAAGATTTTGGAAAAGGAGCCAATGATATGATGATCAATTCAGATAACGTTTATTTGCTGCGTCCGCTTGTTGCAAGTATTTCTACCAATTTCTTAGACGTGAGTCATAAAATTGTTGTGGTGGATTTTTATCGCTGCAACAGTACACTGGACAAAGTAATTGCTCTTTTTAATGCTGAATATATGCCATTTTTAGAAAGCGTGGGAATCAATAGTACAACACTTTGGGTTAGTGAAATGCAAGAAAATGATTTTCCTAGACTTCCAGTTTTTCAAGACAAGAATCTTTTGGTTGCCATTACATCTTTTGAAAATAAAAAAGAGTATCAATTAAAACAAAAATTGATTAATGAAATGAGCAATCAACTTAAAAAATCAATGCAACAGTTAATTACAACGCAAAATACGTTATTGCTTATTCAATAAAAAAACAACCTTTCAAATATTAAATAATCATCGATAAGATGATACCTAAAAAAACGATTCATGGAAAATACTATTGCAATTTATGGAGCATATGGACATACAGGAAAATTTATTGTAGCAGAACTTTACAGACAAGGCTATAGAAATTTGATTCTTGCTGGAAGAGATTTGGAAAAATTGGCTGCTTTGCTTCCGTTTTTTCCGGATTCAGAAATAAAAGTGGCAGACATCAATAATCCAAAATCATTAGACGAAGCTTTTAAAGGCACCAAAATTATTATAAATGCTGCCGGTCCATATTTAGATACTGCGGCACACATAATTAAATCAGCTTTAAGGTCTGGCAGTCATTATATTGATTTATCGGCAGAACAAAAACCAGTGTTGGATATTATTGATGAATTTTCAGAAGAAGCCAAAAATAAAGAAATTTTAATCATACCAGCAGCTGCCTTTTATGGTGGATTGGCCGATATATTGGCAACTCAATTAACAAAGGAGTGGGAGCATACAGATGAAATCAACGTGTATATTGGTCTGGATTCCTGGCATCCTACAAAAGGGACAAGATTGACAGGAGATAGAAACCACTACAAAAGATTAACGTTCAAGGACAACCGCTTAAAGGAGCTTGAGCCAACTCCGTCAAAAGAATGGAATTTTAAAGAGCCAATAGGTAGCAAAGAAGTTGTAAGTCTGCCTCTTTCAGAAATCATTACGATTTCGAACCATTTAAATGTAAATTCGGTTAATACGTATTTGAGTCAGAACTCTTTAGACGATCTTAGAAACAACAGTACGCCAGAGCCAAAACCGACAGATGAAAAAAACAGATCTTCACAGCAGTTTAGTCTTGAAGTCGTTGCTTTAAAAGGTAATGAAGAAAGAAGAATTTCGGCTCAAGGCCAAGATATTTATGCTGTGACCGCTCCCTTAGTCGTAGAGGCGGTTAATAGAATTTTATCAGGAAAAGCAGCTTCAAACGGTGTAAAGACACTGGGAGAAGCATTTACAGCGGGAGATTTTTTAAATTCGCTGCAGGAAGATGATATAAAAATTACTACGGTAGAGAAATCATAGGTAAAATGATAGATTTAGGATATGATTTTTTAGGATTATAGGAAAACCAACAAGAATATTTTGCAGCTGCAACAGAATCATTAATTAAAACTAAGGAAAAAGTAAACAAGGATAATACATTATAAAAAAATGGCGCCAATTGTCTTCAATTGGCGCCATTTAGCTTTGTGACGGGGACAGGACAAATTACAACATCATTTTTGGATGATTTGAAGAGATTGGCTTACTATATGTAATGTCTGTCTTCCATTGGCTTTATAAATTTGGTTTAGATGTCCTGTTGGGGATTGATGCAAAAATTATAAAAACTCAATTGGTTTATGGTATTAAAATAATAAACAATTCTACAAAATATTATGGAGGATTTGAAAAGATTATTATACTTAAGACACAACTGGTCTTTATTTGGCTTTGTGAATTAGTGTCTGAGATTTAATTAATTTACTAACGAAAAATGAAGATAAAGTTAAAGGCTTTTTTTTCTTATTTAATTACAATTTCATTTTAAAGTTAAAGCCAATTTTTAAAATTCGCCTAAACTTTCTTTGCAAAAAACAGTATGAAGTCCAGTTTAAAAAAGCCTGCATTTGTGCAGGCTTTTTTGTAATTTAATTTAAAAATAAAACTTTCCTTCGGCGTCAAAACCCAAAGGAACCTGCACCGGCATTTTTTCCAACGCTGATTTTTCTCCCTTACGGGTATAGATGCCAACAAGCCTTTCTTTGTCTTTTCCCATCAGGTGTTTTCCTTCTTTCCTCTCCAGCCATCCGCTAGCGGTTATCCCGACAAAATTTTTATAAAGCTCTTTACGCGCAAGAGGAGTAGTGCTATTGAAATTCTCACGTCTGTTTCCTTCCAGCTCAGCCTGTGGATGTCTGCTGTGGTCATATTTCCACCATATAGAAATTTCAAGTTCCCCAAAGCCAATATCGCGCCATTTTACAACGGATGGGAATCCGAAAATTTCTGTAATGACATATCCCTGATTATCTCTTTTACTCTGTATGGTAGAATCTTCTAATGTAATAAGTTTATTTTTAACAAGATAATTTACTCCGGCTACCAGAAGATTACGATACGGGTTTAATATTTTAGAGAGGACAGGTTGGTATATCTCCTGAGGAACCTGCGCAGCGTTCTCTTTTTTTAGAACGCTTTTCTTCAACTGACTGTTCTGAAAATTTTTAAAATTGGTAAATCCTGCTTCTTTGGCAGCAATGTCCAATGCCTGTGTGTGAGTAATGTTCTGTTCTTTTTTGATTTTCTTAGCCTGACGTTTTAATTGCCCGTCTGTATGGCTTGCTGAATTCTTTTTCATTGTGAAATTAAGTCCCGCCAAAAAATGTCGCCCATCATCCATCTTTCGAAACGAGAAATTAGTTTCGCAATGAGTTTATAAGTATCCCGGTGCTGATACAGCTTTGCAGTGATGAGCGGCACGCTTCCGATTTCAGCGTGATGTAAAAGTAATAAAAATAAAATTAACAGACTGATAATCTAAGAGATATTTTTTAAGATTCAAGACACTCCAAAAGCACCATCATCTATAAAGGAGTGGTAGCATTCTGCGTTTATAATAAGAATAATAAAACCAGTTTTCAGCCTCATTCGAGTAGTAATTGAAGATATGAGAGTGGAAAATTCAAGTAGTGATGAAATGTTAAGCCATTTTCCAAATGAGATTTCAATATCGGCTTTTGAATAAAACTTGAAAAACAATCTAGCAGATTTAGGCTTAGTTTTGTTGTATTTGTAATGTTCGAATCCTGTTAGATTACCTCTATTAAATTTGGATAACTTCAAATTCGATCTTATTAGTATTAAAAAATATTAAAGAACAAACATTAAAAGAAAAAAAAGGTTCTGTAAAAGAAGATAATAAGTGCCATTTGTATATTAGTTATGCTGTCATGATTGACATTGTGACATGTTTTTTTATGGAAAACCGTAAAATAAATGACATGTTGTCGTATTTTGTGTTGTATCTCTGCCATTTGTTTTTTATATTAATTTAATCATTTAATCGATAAATATTTACATTTCGCCGATTATATCTTTCATAAATGTTGAATATTATGAATTTTTAACAAATATTAATTGTTTTGGCACCTTTTTAGAGGAAGTAAAAGAGTCCTGTGAACGCCAATCCTAAGGACTCTTGTATTGTAAAAAGTAATTCTTATAGAAGTAAGGGGTTACTTTTAATTTAAAGGTGCAAAACTATTTTATTTTTTTTCTCCTGCAAATTTTTTTTGTTGTACTTCTCGGTCTAGATCCCAATACCGACTAATAAACTTGGACAATTACTAAAAAGGAGTATATGACAAAGAAGAAAATTTTTGCTTTACCAAACCTAAATTATTTTAAATTATCAAGATTAACTGAAAATTTTATTTTTCAGATTTTCACAATTAAGAAAGGAGGATTACAAAATGAGTAGTGCTCTTAAAAATTCAATCAAATATTTTCCTGTTTGTAACGGAGACCAGTCTCTTATTACGTTGGAAGATGGAACAAGAATACTTATTGACTGTAACATCAGAGAATCTGCAAAGGAAGATGATGAATTATGTGATGTTCATACTGAACTATTGGAATCCATAAAAAGAGATTCCGATGGCATTCCTTATCTAGACGTTTTTATTCTTACCCATGGTGATCAGGACCACTGCCGTGGTTTTAAAAAGAATTTTTATACGGGAGCTCCTGAAGATTATTCAAAAGCAGATAAAGAAAATAATCTGATTAGAGTTGATGCTATGTGGTTCTCACCAATGATTGCTGAGCAGTATAATAATGATGATGAAGATGCTTACCAGCAGGAAGCGGAAAGAAGATTAGAACTGCATCGAAATGGAGATTCTAAAAAGGACCTGCCGGGAAATAGAATCAGAATAATAGGTTATGACGGCAGTAAACAGTATGATGATTTAGATCATCTACGATCAAAGCCAGGGGAGGTCGTTTCTCGCTTCAATGACAGAGATCAAGACAGATTTTCAGTTTTTATTCATGCTCCTTTTAAAATTCATTTAGATTCTCCTGAAAAAGATAAAAATTCGGCAAGCATAGTTTTTCAAGCCAGATTTAAAGAAAATTCATGGGATACAGAATTTTCATGTCAGGCAATTTTTGGAGGAGATTCAGATCATACAACTTGGAAACAGATAATAGAAAGAACCGAAAGATACGGTAACGATATAAATGAAAGGGCTTTGGACTGGGATTTATTTATGGCCCCACATCATTGTTCTTGGACATTTTTTAATGATACAGATAAAGATGACGTAATTGAAACATCTCTGAAAGCGCTTGACTATGCAAAAACTGGCGCGTTTGTTATTGCATCCAGTAAAAAAATAGTCAACAATGATGATAATCCTCCGTATTATGATGCCAAATTGGAATATATCAAGAAAATTGATTCAAAGGATAAATTTTTAAATACAGCAGTTGAACCAAAAGAATCAAAACCAGAACCGATTATTTTTGAAATTACAAAAAATGGTCCGGCGAGAGTTATTAAGCAAAACATTACAGGATCTACTACCTCTGCTGGTGGGAGCGGAGCAGCATCAACTATAATATCTCAGGGCTGATGCTTTATAGCGATAATCTAGAATTGTACAAGGGCGAGCTGCGTCCGCAGGTTGCTGAGGCCGTCGACGAAATCAAGGAATACTTTAAGAATCCAAGTTTACAGATGTATTCATGGGACGAACGAAATATTGTAATTGCAACCAGTTACAATGTTTCATTGCCTTCAAGAGGTTCGACAGATAATATTATATTATCTGTCGAACCAATTTTAATAAAAATATCTTTAAATAGATACCCAGATGCTGCGCCCTTAATAATGTCGGATAGGGTATCTTTTCCTAAAGCAAGGCAACCCCATCTGTATTATTCAGCAGAGGGAAAGCCAGCGACTTTGTGCCTAGTTAGAGGAAGTTTGGATGAATGGTTTACAACAAAAACAATACAAGATTTTCTTGTAACTGGTTATCAATGGTTCTTTAAGGCTGCAACAGGAACATTGTTGACAGATAATAAGGAATTTGATCCCGTGCGGCTGGAAACTAGTTTTGGGAAGCACGTATTTAAATATGAAACTTTTAGGGATATTGTCAGTGAAGACAAGAGATTTCTACCTAAATTTCCAATGGCTGTCATCCTAAGTTCTTTGTATCAGGGGGAATATAAGAAGGAAAGGGCTTTTAAATCAATATCGGACATCCCGTTTATAAATTTAGATAACGTAAAAAAAACGATATCTAAAATTCGAAAAGAGAAAACAGGAGAAAAGGATTTTCTCCCATTTTATACTGTTTTGGTCTGGGATTCCGATCAAAGAGAACAAGGAATTTATTTCACAAATCTTCCAACTAATTACAGAGAATTACGAGAATATTTACTACTTAGTGGGATAAATATTGCTGAAATATTGGTTTCTTTGAAGGCTGGTAACGTGCCGATAAAAGTAATTTTGTCTGTAACTCATGCAATTAAAAGACCCTGTAAAGTTATAGGATATGATGGACAATATGAGTTTTTTACATATACAATTCTTTTAGAAGATGATTTTACAGGCGTAATTAGCGATGAAGAAGAAGTTTACGTCTCCTCTCATGCCCAGCCATTTACAGCAGAACTTGCATGGGTTTTGAGTAATGAAAAAAGAGAAATAAAAACTCTGTTTATTGGAGCTGGTTCACTTGGGTCAAAGATAATTATGCATGATGCTCGTTCAGGAAAGAATGCTATTGGCGTTGCAGACCATGACAGTATTCAACAGCATAATATCAGCAGGCACACGTTATTTTCCAATCACATTGGCAAAAATAAAGCTGAAGCAATTATCGAAGAAATAAAAGCATTTTATGAACTTGATACCACTAAGAATCTTGTTTTTTACGATAAACCTATTTCTTTTGTTGAAAACGAAGAGATCAAAAAATATAACCTAATTGTTGATTCAACGGCGAGCCAAGGTGTAATGCAGAATCTGATTCAAAGGGAAAACTTTATTAACACAAGATATTCAAAATGTGAAATTGCAGATAATGGAGAGATTGGCTTATTGTATCATGAAGGGAATAATCACAATCCAAGAATGGATGATCTTATCTATTTAGCCTGTTACCTAGCTGTTTCAAATTCCGATTTGGAACAATGGAGAATAGCTGATGCAGATCGGGAGCAAGACATATTAGATTTAGGGTTAGGCTGCAACTCTATAACAAATGTTATGTCTGATGATTTGATAAGTTTCCATGCTAGTGCATTTTCCCAGGTTCTATCTATATGCTCGTCGAATAATTTTGATAATAACGGATTTATATATTTGAATGTTTTCAGAAGAGCTAAACAAGAGCTTCCGCGGATTTCAAATGAAAAATTTAATGTAAAGCCGTTTGAAATTTATAGCAGTAAAAGTGATAGTGCCTGGACGTTAAGATTTTTATCAGGATTGAGCAAAAGACTTCTTGAGCAGTGCCATCTACATGCGCCTACTGAGACAGGAGGCATATTGATTGGTGTAGCAAATTACAAGACTAAGACTATTCACATTTACGATATAATTAATGAGCCGGTAGACAGTACAAGTTCTCCTGTTGCTTTTAACCGAGGGATTGAAGGTCTTCCAGACCAGATTGATCATATAAAGTACCAGACGGGGCAGGTTATTGGATATATAGGTGAATGGCATACCCATCCTATGAACTTGGAGGTATTAAGTAGTCAGGATATGCAGTCGATAGAAAAGCTTCAAGCAATTAACAAACAGACACCTATTCCAACCTGTGCTGTGATTGTAACGAAAGATAAAGTAATACCATTTGTATATGATTAGAACTAAAACTAAAAATCTTAAGATAGGATTGTCATTGTCCGGTGGAGGATACAGAGCTGCTATTTATCATCTCGGAACATTTAGAAAACTGCGGGAAATGGGTATTTTGGAAAACGTGGACGTGATTTCAACAATTTCAGGAGGTTCAATTACCGGTGCATGCTATGGACTGAAAGGAGATAATTTTGAAGAATTTGAAAAATGTTTAAGAGGGATCGTGCAGAAAAGCATAATCAGAGGGATTTTATATTCCTT
>Ga0099824_1009723_pt1 | contig 11685 bp, 4 predicted proteins | sample SiratrowhiteBW_FD_76837 | JGI IMG/M metagenome (GOLD analysis project Ga0099824, IMG submission 76837) | Root nodule microbial communities of legume samples collected from California, USA - Siratro white BW | ecosystem: Host-associated > Plants > Roots > Nodule | place: USA: California... | reverse complement strand
TATATATATATATATATATATATATATATATATATATATATATATATATATATATATATATATATACTATTTTAATTAATTTAATAAAAAAATAAATTAATTTTTTAATAGACTTTTTACACGAATTTCTCCATAAACATTAAAAAATTTAAGTTATGTTAGTCTCTTTTGTTTCTTCTTACTCTTGTTTGTTAAAAATGTTTACGAAAAAGTTATTATAAAAGCTTTAATTTTTTTAAAATATTAATTTTTGAAAATTATATTCCCAAATATTTGTTTTTATTGAAGTGAAATTTCTGCCAAATATTGTTTAAATAAGATAAAGTTAGAATATTATCTACTTATTTTAATTAAAAAAAGCATCACCTTAAGGAAGGAATCCGAAAACTTGGTCCGAATGCAAAGGCGGAATAGAGTAATTCCAAACGGTGCCGTATATGAACCCTCAACAACAAGGGAAGGGCTTCAACAACAAACACAACTCACATTACTTCTGCTTCCCAAGAACCCTCTCTGCGCTCTACACTGAATCCACTCTGGTAATTATTCCGATTTTTGTTGTTATGACTAATGTTTTCTATACAAACTTTTTCAAATCAAGTTTAGATCAGATTTTGCATATCTCGCGAATCGGTGTGTAGGAACTTCCGAAAAAAACTGCAATGTTCTAAGCTAAGTTTTCGTATCACTTGTTCATTGAACCAATCCACGAGAACGAGAGATTTTCAGTAGTCTTAACATAGCACCATTTCTGGGAAAACCTGATGCGATTTGTGTAGCACTTTTAGGCTTTCTCCTCGTTATATGCACAATCTGAAACTGTTGAGATTTTTGGGAAATGTTTGTAATATGTGGAACTGAGCTCTGATTTTAATGTGGCTTTGTTCATAATTAATTTAAAGTGGACCTTATGATTTTTTGTTTTATTTACAGAGGAGAAGAAAATACAACTAATTGCAATGGCTGCGCGTTTGGCTGCAAGGTTCGGATCTAGAAGGTTGTTTAGCAGTGGTTCTGGAAAAATACTCAGCGAGGAGGAAAAGGCTGCAGAAAATGCTTACTTCAAGGTAACCTCGAAAGTATTGTATTATTGTGCTATGGATGGACAGTTTGTGTAATGTGGTTCTATTAAAGCTCATTTGCGCGAGTTCAGATGTTTTTGATTCGCATTTTCTTGCCTTGTCCTTGTTTTTTGGGTTTGGGGTATATCTTCATGTTAGGGATATGAATACCTTGTATAATTAAGGTTTGCTTTTGTTTTCTAGGGTTTTGGAAGTTTTGTGTGACATGAAGTGAGCTATATTACCCTTGTACTGTGATGCAATTGTTTTTGTCATTTTGCTCAACGCCTTAAGGCTTTTTGAATAATTGGTTCATGATATGGAATCAGAGCCCTTGTGATTAAGTGCGTAATCTAAGCTCGAGTTAGAAGATAATGATTCAATGATGCATAAAGTTGTCTGTACTAACATAACTGAACATATTTTTTATTAGCAATGCATGCTAGAAGGAAAATTTCCCAAGATCTGGTTTCAAGATGAATTCTAAGAATGTTTCAGAATCATATTGTGCCTGCATAAAAACTCATCATACATGCTATGCAGCAACTGTCCCAATTACCAAAAGCTTCAGCTGTTGAGTAAAAGCAGATAAATATTTTCAGATCACATATCCCTTCGCACAAAAAGCTCTCTGAGCCTTAAGTATAGGCAATGCACAGATCCCTTCACGCAAAAAGCCCTCTGAGCCTTAAGTATAGACAATGCACAGACCCACCATTTTTAAATGATATCGCTTTGACCTTTACTACTCTATTGAATTATATGGATAGTCTTATGCATTGTGTTGTTAGAATCATTCATATTGTCTCGGGCTCTGACATCTAACAGAAGAAAACAGTTATCTGTTCATTTTTGTGCTCTGCTAATATTTATAGTCTAGCAGTTGCCTAGAAAATAGATTACTGTTCAGGATTTTCTGACATCTAACAGAAGAAAACAGTTATCTGATCATTTTTGTGAATATTTATAGTCTAGCAGTTGCCTAGAAAATAGATTACTGTTCAGAATCTTCATCATGTTAGTAAAAATATGAAGGTATAGATCCGTCTCTTTTGCCAATCCAATCTATTACTGTAGAGAAAGTTGCTACCTCTGGTTTCTAGTGTTCTCTTACATCAGTGGAGGTTTGTGCTTGACAGTAGCATACATTTTGGTGTTTATTTATTTTTCATTTTGCAGAAAGCTGAACAAGAGAAGTTGGAGAAGCTTGCTCGCAAGGTATTTAAGTTATACCCTTTTATACTTTATGATTTCTGTACAATATTTGATGAACTTCTTGAAAGTATTTAATCACTGGATCAACCATTTTTCTGTGTATACTTACTGAATGTGGATTCTTACTGATTTTATTTGGTTGAAAATAGATGGATTAGATGCAGTATGGGACTGACTTTTTTACCCATTTAAAAGCTTTTACACCCACTCAAAAAAATACTAGTGCCAACCAACATATATGGCTGATCTGTTTTTTGTTTTATTTTTAAATTCAAATGCTAAGCTTTTATTTGTATAAACCTGAGGAAACTTGTAATTGGGTGTAGAACACATTTTATAAAAAAGGAAAGTTGTCACCCTTTATTTGGAAATTTCATTGTTGTCTGCTGTAGATTCAGCATAAGTTGTTGCATCTTCGTGAAGATTATTCTGTATACACAGATTATGATATCCTTGGTTGCTCACTAAACATCCATAAAGAAATACTGTCAACATTATTTATACACCTTTTCTTTTTCAACTAACTTTTGAGTTAGATACCTTTTTTCAGTTAATATGAAAGCCCATTGCATATTTTATCCCACCTCCGGCTACAATGTTCATTTTACTTTATATCCTGTCTTTGTGACTTTGTTTCTGTAACGTTTGCTAGAAATCGTTCTCCAGTTGCATAGGCATTTGTTGTCTATCCGATGTCTTGCTTTGAACTGAATGGTAACTGTATCCTCTGATTTAGGGTCCTCAACCAGAAGCAGGCTCAGGGGGTTCAGTAGCTGATGCCAAACCAAGTGGTTCAGGATACACTGGAGCTGAAAGAGTTTCAACTGACAAGCACCGGAATTACGCAGTTGTAGCTGGCACCATAACAATTCTTGGGGCTCTGGGGTGGTACCTTAAAGGCACTGCAAAGAAGGCAGAAGTGCAGGATTAAACATTTCAGCTGTGCATGTTCTTATTTTGGTATTGGTTGCAGGAAGTTGCACAAAAATAAATGACCACACTACTAACTATGTTTTTATTCCATCATACTATTATCACAAATTACTACTTTAATGTTTTACATGTCAGTTATATATTCTCATGCTACTTAGCATGACGAGCATCATTCTTTTCCCAATAGTGACTGGTCGTTCAAATTTCTTGTGATGATTGATCGCTTGCGTTTGCCATTCATTAGCAGTAGGGTGAGATGGTGATGAAAGGGAGTAGAGATTGTATGTTGCCGTAACCGCATTCATTAACAGTAGGGTGAGATGGTGATGAAAGGGAGTGGAGATTGTATGTTGCCGTAACCGCAATTAGCGTACGAATCTAATGTCAAGAGTGAAGGGTACGAATCTAATGTCAAGAGTGAAGGGTACGAATCTAATGTCAAGAGTGAAGGATATTTGGAATGGTCCTCCACATCTCCTTGATTCCGTGATTGGTGGCCCTCCTTTGAAATCTTAATCTTTAGTATGCAATCCTTCTATCCTAAGCATCAAGGTTATGAAACGACATAAATTGAAAGCATTAAACGCATTAAACGACAATAGATAATATTATAACGATTAGCGAAGGTAAACGTAAGAGCTGCTGGTGGAAGACAAATTGAATATTGAGGAATGGGGAAGTTAAGATCATGAAATAGAGAGTAATGAAGTCTTTTAACACTACTGTATTTGTTATCGTAACTTCAATCTACTATTTTTTTTTTTTTTTTCCGTTTAGTAAGCTGTTGTGTCAATTAAGTGGAGGTTATTATTGATATAATATTTAAGGTAGTGTATAATTATATTTTGGACGGTTGAAATAAAAACTATACACATACAGAAGTACATTTTATACATGCAAAAATCAGTTAACCTTTTCTACATCATAAAGTTTGCTTGTTAAAAGTACTTAAAAAAATCTATAAAATTTATAGGGATTATAAATATTGATATCTATCTAGCTTTCCTCGTATCCTCTTCCATCACACACCCCCACCCACCTAGTCCACTAGAGAATCGCACTGCAATTTAATTGCAATGGGCAAAAAGGTAAAATGGAGCTGGAGTTCGGCGATAATCGGAGCAGCATCTGCAGTAGCAGCCACCGCCCTAATCTCGGCGAAACCGAAGGACCCAACGTTCCACCTGATATCCATAAACTTCACCTCCCTGAAACTGAACCTACCTCTCCTGGACGCAGAGGTTGTACTCACCGTCCACGTGACCAACCCCAACATTGCTCCCATCCACTACTCCCCCACCTCCATGTCCATCTTCTACGAGGGTTCCCTCCTCGGCTCCGCTCAGGTCCAAGCCGGCTCCCAGCCACCCCGCTCCTGCCAGCTCCTCCGCCTCCCCGCCCGCCTCCACGCACTCCAGCTAGCGCACCATGCCACGCGCTTCGTCCAAGACGTCGCTCGCCGCGAGATGGTCCTCGACGCCGCCGTCGACATCGCTGGCACCGCCAGAGTCCTGTGGTGGGACCACAACTTCAAGGTCCACGTCGACAGCCACGTCACCGTTGATCCCGTCTTTCTCGAGGTCATTGATCAGGAGAACACCTCCGAACTTGAAGTCTTCACCACCGCTGCGGCGTAGGCCACTGAGGAATGTAAACTCTGTAACTTTGATTGTTGTATTCTGCAATCGAATTATATTTTTCAGTTTAGATTTTGTTTATGCCTCTCTCATTTTCTGCGAACGCAAATTGTATATGCTTCCGAAGCGAGCTTAGAATCTATTTTGAAACCAATGTTTGTGGAAAGTTGCTTATAGCAGGCATTGTTATCAAAGAAATACGATGCTCAGCTATGATAGCAGAGGCAACTTTGTGAATCCTTATCCTATGTTCATTGGAATTGAATGATTTCGTTGTGGCTTTGATTAATTTATTGAAATTCTATGGATTTGGGCCATACGTATCACCGTGGTAGTATCTACTAATAGAAGGAAACGATTATCTTTCACTATTGTGCTCTTCTCTTTGTTAATCTTCAATTTTAATCTACCTCGCTTGTCTAGAAAATAGATTTTTGTTCATCATCTTCTTGTACTGTTGGTAAAAGTATAAAAAGAAAGTATACATCCATATGTTTTGACAATCCACTCAATTACTGTAGATAGAGATGCTAACTTTTGTCGCAGTGTTTTTGTCAATATCAGTAGAGGTGTGTGATTGATGATGGCAAGAGAAGATGGAGAAGCTTGCTCTGGAGGTATGCCCTTGAATTTTACTCTCATGATCTCAGTATAATATGTGATGGAGTACTTGAAAGTTGAAAGTACTTAGATGCATTTATTTTGTGATCGTGATTTTTACCAGTTTTATGTGATAGCAAATGGATGATGCATTCGGGTCTGTTCAATGATCTAGGACTGACTTGTTTTCCCATTTAAAATCCATACACACACAAAAAAGAACTCTAAAATGCCAAAGGCAGTTAATGTATATGCCTAGCCCCATTTAAATTAGCTTCTTTGTAAGATAAAATGAACTTATGCATAAGTTAATATAACTTTTCTAAATTTTTATTTTTTTAACTTATGTGCAAGTAACTTTTTTTTTCTTATCTTTCTCTATTACAAGGACTTCTGGAGAAACTCATCTAAAGATACTATTTTACTTTTGAAGTAAGCTACTATGGATAAACAATAAATAAATTTAACCGGGGAGGCAACTTGTAATGGGATCTAGAACACGTTATGAAATCTGGTTGACAATGTGGTTCGCTGTTAGGAGTCACCTTTCCAACCACAATCACCTAGTTTCGAAACCTGAATGCAGAGGAAGAACACTTTATAAAGAAAGAAAATTACACTACCTCTTCATTTGGAAATTTCAATTGTGTATAATAGATTCAGCATAAATTATAGTATCGTCGCATGAAGAGTATACTGTACATATACAAATTATGGATATACTTGGCTACTCATTAAACATCCATAAATAAATACTGTCAAGTTATTGAGTCTATTAGTGAGAACATATGTAGAGTCTGATAAAATAATCATTCATCATCTCATTTTTATAGGATATTATAGACTGTTTCCCAAGAGATAAAATGTTGTTGACTATCTTGCAATATGTTAGAATCAAGTCAATAATTAATTTATTGGCGGTACCTACAAAGCTTCAATGTACTCTAACAGATACTACCATTGTTATCGAACTTGATTACTATTTGCCAGTGCCGGAAAACAATTGCATCATGTATTGTATATGAGTCAATGAGATGTAATTCTGGGTAAGGTCCCATAAGGAGAAAGAAACGACATGCTTTTTTTTACAATTGGTGATTGGTAAAAGGGGAACTTAAAAAATTGGTAAATGCACATAATTATTGCCAGAAGAAAAAAAATCCTATGTGAGTCACTTTCTTTGTCTGCAACTTGTCTGCCAAAAATTGTCCTCCCTATTATGTGTATGCATTTGTTTGTCTATTAGTACATGCTTTGAACTAAATGGTAACTATTTACTCAACTTTAGGGTCCTCAACCAGAAACAGAGCTAGATGCAGGTTCATGGGATACGAAAACAAGTGGCTCAGTATATGCCGGAACATCAGCTGACAAGGTTTCAACTAATAAGTACCAGATTTATGCAGTTGTAGCTGCTAACGTAACAATTCTTGGGGCTTTTGACTGGTACCATAAATGCTTTGCAAACAAAGAAGATTGAACATTTCAGCTCTGAACAAATGTTCTGGCTTTTGAGGTTAGGCAATGGAAAACATATAGGAAACAATCCAATACTCTTCTTACCAAGATATTCCCTGCTAAACTAAGGCTACAACGCTAAGCAGAAAATTATTTTCTCTTCTACTTTTTAAACAGGGAAAATATAAAATTACTTAATCATCAAATCTACATGCTTAAGGTTTATAAGGTTTTGTATACCTAAATGACAAAGTCCAGACATAATAAAAATAGTCAAATTTAGAAGATAAGCAAATTTGATTAACTTTAGGAGTGTAATAAGCTAGTTACTAATTTATTTGACTGGTTTATAAGCTAGTTTATTTATCGCAAAAAAATATTTTAAATGTTTTTAACTTACAAATTACAAGCTACATTAGGTAGTTTCTAGTTTGTAATTTATTTAATTTTCTCCTATCTCTTATATTTTAATATTTTTTTATTATCTTTAATTTTGTACATATATTATTATCTATTTTTTTATTTTATAGAGATTATTAATTATTATATTATTTTTAGTAATTCTTGGGTTATTTTTTAATTTTGTATATAGTTCAAATTTAAAAATATTTAATATTACAAATTGAACAACTAGTGTTTTATTAGATGATATTTTGCCAAAATTACACAGACTAAAAATTGTAAAAAGAAAATTTAAAATAACAATAGTTTAAGCAATAAAAAAATATCTTTTAAAATATGTAAAATTAAATTTAATATTAAATTAACTTGATTAGATAAGGTGACTTGACCAAATAAAAAATCATATGTAATTTTTAAAACATAATTAAAATATTTAGAAATTCAATAGAATTTGATTCTTTTTTAAAATTTAAAATTATGATTATATAATAATGTATTTTTTCTATCAAATATGAATTTTATTTATATACGGAACTTTATACTATTATATATTTAATATTTATTTTATTTTATCCAATATTTCTCATCTAATAAATTAATTTATTAGTTAATTTTATTTATTTCTAATTAATAAATTAATATATAAGTTAGTTTTTTTTTTTCAGTAACCAATGAGATCTGTGTCCACTGTGAAAGGCAGAAGTTATGTGGGAAATGTGAAATGATGTGTGATATTGGAACTAAACTAATGCAAATCTAAGCACCCATTAAGATAAAAGTCTTAACATAACAATTCAAATAAAATTACCCAATGCTGCGAAACAAGCTGAGCCTGGGTCGTTTCTGTGGATGACAATGGAGATTCCAATTCTCTGTATATTCCTCACATGATATTATAATGTAATGATTTGAATGTGTGAATTAATAGGATAATTTTTAATCATTATATTATTATCAAATCAAAACAAAAGGTATCAAAATATACTCTCTCTTTTTTTATGTTAAACTTCTCCGAGATTGGAGGAAACAAGTTTTACATTCAAACAGACCAAGTGGAAAGTGATATCAGTAATATATGATGATGCCTCTAATAAATTGAAGACGATTAAAATTTTTGTTTTTCTAAAATTAGAAGACACTAGAATATAACTCCACCAGTCAAAATGAACATTGAAAATAAAATAAAATAAAATACCAAAAAGTATAATTTAATCTACAATATATATATATAGTTAATAAAATACCACACTCATACCATATTTGTATACTACTCTTTTTCAGAACAACAAGAACTATACACAACTCAACTATATATACTTATAATCATAATTATAAGTTAATTGACTACCACATGACCAGTTCGACATGAAATAATTTTTTTTCAATGTTCATCATTCATTTCTAAAAATATGATTCAAATTTATGCAAGTGTAAAACTGTTTCCTATAATCATTAGACTCGATTTTATATATGACCTTATTTCATTTTCGGACACCTATATTAATTACTAAAGATTCTATCAACATCTTTCTTTTTCTGTTGTATTTCTTTAATTGTTATATCTTTAATTTACCCTTCATCTCTTTGTATCTTGCTTTAGGTGTTGAAAAGCAACTATCATTCTCCTTTCCATGGATCCAAATCACAAAAATAGGATGCAATCTAAATCACTATTACGAAGAACAATAAATACACAAGCATAGAAATTTCCCTTATTTATTTATTTCATCTGCAAAGTGGCTTACCCTAGAGTTTCCTTTTTCTTCAGTTACTTGATATCTGTCACACTAATAATTTCCTTTTCCATGTCTACAACTTCTACTTCATCATAATCCTCTTCTTGTTCTCCATGGTTGCCACCTTCAGCATCATCAGAATCATCACCTTCTTCTTCCATAAACTCTTCATCCTCATCAAGCTGCACAATGTGAAGCTTCAACCTCCCATCTTCCCTATGAGCTCGCAAAAACTCTTGAGAGGGTGTCCTTATTTCCTTAAGAACAAACCTTCCATTGTCCCTATAAGACACGAAGCTCCCCATGCACGGAATCGGAGGAGGGTATATGTATTCCACCCCATCTGCATTACTCACCCTTGATGTTCTCAACCACCTTCCCAAACCTAAACACTTCTTCTCATAGTAACTCCCACCATCTTTCTCTCTCTCATCACTTCCAACCCTCACCTCCTTCTTCCACTCTTCAACATCATGGCAGCTCTCAAAGCCAAGCCCTTCAGTGCACACATGCAGACTCTCGGAACTCAAGGAGGAAAAACTCTCACTTTTCTTGTGGGGTGCACGTGTTGTTGGGATGTTGTTTGAAATAACATTTGTGTGGTATATGGAGTTTTCCTTGAAGTGGAGTTCATCAAATAAGTCAGTGAAGGAGTGGAGGGGTTGTTGTTCGATTTGCTTCCATGAGAGGGATTCAATGAAGGTAGGGTTTTCTGGCAGTGATGGCTTCTCAAACATGTGTTGTAGGCTTCCAAACACTGACATGGCTTGTTGGTGTGATTCTGTGGAGAAAATAATTAATAGCACAACCCAAGAATTGAGAAGGAAGATGGATGAAAAAAAATCTAAGGGAATATGCTGTTGCTAAGTGTTTATGATAGAGGAATCTGTGATTTTTGGTATCTTTTTATCAGATGATGTGGACCTGAATATGAATGAGTGGCTATAGAACTGAAGAGCTCTGGACTTTTCACAAACAGTTGTGAGATTTACTATCTCAAGTTTTCAACATTCTGAATATATATATATACGTGTGTGTTTATTTGTATTTTAGTATTCAAGTGATTGGTCTTTTCAGATATAAATGAAAAATATAAATAATCATATTAGATCATATCATGTAATTTATCAGTGCATTCGGGATTTTTTTTTTCTTAATTTCTTATTTTTTTAATTAAATTTTAATAGTTTTTTAAGAAATTGTACATAGTTAAAAATAATCTTATATCATAATATAAATTTGTATTATAAATTTAAAATATAATTTAAATTTTTAAAAATTATTTATCAACATATTTTAATTATGGTATAATTTATATATTTAAATGTTTAGTTAAAATAAAAAATAGATTTATCCAGTTCGTAAGAGACGCCGAAATACAGTTTTATGTAGAAATAATAAATTTTTATTTATCTTCATGTTATCTTGGACTATAAGTTGCGTTTGTTTGCTCTCCTGATCTTAATGTGGTATATAGGATTTGATGGATTTGAAATTAAGACTTTCATACCTTGATTTTGTTTTTCTTTGAAAATAAATATATATGAAAGAATAATTAGAATAAAATGTTAAGTGAGTCTAAAAAATTAAAAATTTGAGCAACTTAAAAAGACAGACAAACATAATATTTTAAGGTTTTAGCATGTCTATTTTTTTAAAATTTTTCTGATATTTTTTCTTGATCTTTCGACCATAAAATAGATATAAAATATCAAAGAAAAAACATAAGGATATAAAAATATCTTTCATCTTATAAATTTACATTAAAGTATAAATATATAAATTTGTATGATATTCTTATTTGAAAGAGTTTGTAAAAATATCTTAATATATAATATTACAAAATAAAACTCACATCATATAAGTATTATAAGGTTGTATTCACAGCATTATTCTATGCAGATTAATGTTAAATTTGGAATCTTGTATAGCAAGTAGCAACTGGAATTAGTTAGCCCTTCACTTCACACTAGCATATGCAGATTTCTGCACCACTACCTACCACTTGTAGTTATCCATGGAAAGAGCATCACCAATATTTGGTTACTTCAATTTTACTCTTGCTCGCTCAATAATGGTTTATTCTTCACACTTTCACTATCAGATCTCTGAGATGTAAAACGTAATGTCAAAATATCAAATTTTGTGTTAGTCAAACTCTACACCTGTCTTCCAAGATTTCACATCCATATATGCCAAAGCATCGTATTTGTTCTTGTATTAATACTGGTAACCACTAATGAGAGCACACAAAACCTGCACAAATTCTAAATTCTAGATCACCCTCTTGGCATCGATTGGACCAGTTCTTGTTTACGTTATTGTGATTGTTGCTTATAGAGGGAACTTTTATGCAACTCTATATTAGGAATTTAAGTATAAGTCTAAGTTCCACATTGAATATGAGTAAGTTGAGTAATATATAAAAAAGAAGACTCATAAATCTAACAAGTTAACTTTGAATGGCAAAAGATGCCTATTGCCCCAGTTTGCATTGAATATATAAAGCAATATACAGAAAATAATGTGCTGAAATCTAGGCTAATTACAGGGATTCATATCCAATTATGTGCTAATTCTAATCTATTCTATTAATGGCTGATTCTATCTTATTTATGGTAATAGAAAAGAATAATAACAGCT
>Ga0099824_1009719_pt1 | contig 11687 bp, 8 predicted proteins | sample SiratrowhiteBW_FD_76837 | JGI IMG/M metagenome (GOLD analysis project Ga0099824, IMG submission 76837) | Root nodule microbial communities of legume samples collected from California, USA - Siratro white BW | ecosystem: Host-associated > Plants > Roots > Nodule | place: USA: California... | reverse complement strand
TTTATATATTTTTTTTTATTTAAGATAAACTAAATTATTTTTTTAAAATTTATTATATTGCGGTGTTTTTGTAACTTAATAATTTAAAATTTTATTTTCTCCTTTTTAAATTAAACTAAAAAAAAAAAAAAAAAAAACTAAGGGTAGATGGTTATAACCTTATTTAGGAAGAAATATTTTAAAAAAGTTAATTCTAAAATTACCTATGCATTTAATATTATGATCAATTTTCAATAATATGTGTACATTGATTCAGTGTTTAACTAGTACTCTTAACTTAAATACCTGTTGATGGATCCTACATTAAATTATTTATTCTTTTATTTCGACCCTTTTTTCGGGGATCGAACTTTGGAATAAAATTCCTAACGCTTAATATCTCATTCCACTTTAAAATCCTCATGCTAACTCAAAAACAAAATGCGCGTCCTTTAAAAAATGCAATTTTTTTTTTATTGGAAGAAAATCCTTTTATTGTAAGAGTAAGTCTCGCATACTTATTTATGATATGAATTTAATTAATATGAAGATGGAATTATATGATGTTTACCTATTCATATATACTTGGATTTATTATAAATTAATTATTATAAGTAATTACTTATAACCTAATAATATGATTAACCTTCATTCAACTTTTTGCACGAGTAAGTGCAAACTCATTTCTCATTACTATCTATAGCTCGATTTATAAAAATGTGAGATCCCATCTCATTAATAACTTAATAAAAGATGTTCAATTTTTTATAAGAAAAAAATTGATTGCTGATCTTTACTGAATTTTAGATAAATTAAAAATTTCTTGATTTGAAATCTTGTAACCAAATTTTGTTAAAACTATATCATGTTAAAATGAAGCAATATGATGAAATTTTATTACCAACCTTTCGACTCACCAAAAGAACTAGTTTCAAAATTACATAAAATTTTGTTGATTTAATGTATCTAATAATAAATTATACGTGAAATTTGATATATAAAGATATATAACAGAGTACAATTAATAAAAGTTACTCATATAATATTATTCACATAGTGTGATAAATAATTCATTAAGAGTTTTATTTATAATTAATTTTTTTACAGTAACATATAAAATTCAAGTGACGTTTTTTTTTTTATTAAACAGACATAAGATGAGGATGAGAAATGGGCCAAGGCCCGCTTCTGAGACCTGGCCCAAAACCAATATCACTCGTTCGTAATTGGAAAATAGATAATTTGAATTTGTTAAGGGAACAACAATTAACAAACAAGAACAAAAATGGCGGCAACCAGTGACGAAGAAATGGAGTCACTTCTCTCTGCGTTCGATCAGATCTACGAGGTCTTGTAAAATCTGATATTATTATTGATTTTCACTTAGCATCAACGATAATCCTAACACATTTGATTTTTTGTTCGTTTTTCAATTTTGCGTTCGTTTGCTCAGGATGCTAAGAGCGGCATTTCGGAGATGCAGTTGCTGCAATCCAACTACAACGCAGAGTGCAAGATGCGTGAATCACTCCAAGTCGCTTCCACCGCCCTCAAAAGAGGTTCGTAACTATAATACACACATTAAAATTTTTCACGTGTTGTAATTTTGCTGCTAAATTTGTTTTGTAGTGTTGCAGAAAATGACAGGTTGGCAAAATTGTACTCGGAGTCCTTGAAGAATCTAGCGGATCAGGTACTTCGATTCCAGAATTTTTTGTGACCTAAGTTGTGATTGCCATTTAAATTTGGAAACATTTTCTGAAAACGTTTATTTAAAAAAATTGAGCATGTTGTGACGCTACAGCTTGATTACCGTACAAAATGCCTGAATTTGAAAGAAGAATTGGAGAGAGCGAAAAACGAAGTTTCGCTTAAAGAAGACGTGAGTTGCTTCCGAGTTTTTGTTTTTGTTTTTCTGCTGTGTGATTTGATTGTGAAAGAGAATATTACCAACGCGGTTGTATGATGAGTTATGGTTCGGATTCTGTGTTTGGAGCAGGGACATAGGAAGGATACGGAATTGCTTAAGCGAGAATACGAACAACAAATTGCCTGTTTGGAAGCTCAAGTTAAGTGAGTATATAATGAAGACTCAATAAAATTTGAGTGGTTAGTCAAATTAATTTTTCAAAGATATGTTAGTCCTTGAAGGATGAAAATTACATATATGGTATCTATATTTCCATGTTGAAACGGTATTTGATATACTCATGCAATAAATAAATCGCAGTAAATAGAGTATAGGATACTTTTATTCATTTCCTCATCAAATATAGATGATACCTCGTCAATATGTGTTGATAAAATATTTAAACTTCAAATCATATATATGCAAAAAAGAGCTACAAGAACCTCATAAGTATTTGATTTAGAAATATATAATTATTGTTGCTTCATAAACTAAAGGGTGAAATTGTTTTTTTATGAATTATTTAAAAGAAGTAACGAAATTGATAGTGTTATTCTTATGTGTAAATAATAAAAAGTAATGTATGACAATAATAATTATAATTTTTTAGTTGGACAGTACCTGAAAAATATGATTTTAATTTAGATTTTTACAGTTGTTATATATTTATTACATTTTATAAATTTTTATGCATTTTTAATATATTTCTAGGAATCGTATCATTGAATCATATAGGCTTATCATATCCGTGCACAAATAAGTCAAATTTCGTGTACATCGAATTTATCCAAGTAAAATATGCATTGTTTGATCTTCATGTAATGATTCTAATTTGCTGACGGTATAAATGAGTGAAAATTTTGACTTCAGATTGAGAAGTTGCAAAGTTGTAAGACAAACGAACATGGTTAATTACCGAACTCAAAGTTTTCATAGAGATTGACGACATCTTTGATATGGGGATTAATTTAACTGAATAAATGCACTTACCGGGGTCCTTAGATATAATTTTCACTGTTCAGGGACTATATGAACTTTCAAGCACTAATTTATTCGTTCGGAAAAATATGCCATCACTGAAGTGAAAGGTTTTGTTCTGTTGATGGTCATTGGGTTGACCTTATTTCAGGGAATCTCTACATGAGAAAGCAACATATGAAGCAACTATAAGCCAACTCCATGGAGATTTAGCTGCACATAAAAGTCATATGCAGGTTCTAGCAATGAGATTGGACCAACTTCATGTTGAAGTGGAATCAAAATGTGAGGCATTTGGTTTACCAGTAAATGCATGGATTTTCTTTGCCTCAAGGTTGTGATATATCTATATGTAGGTCACGTGAGCTGAAGATTTGTTTGTTTTGCTCATCAATAATCATCTGACAGATAATTCTGAGGTTCAGGACTTGAAAGAATGTTTTGCAGTTGAGCAGGAAGAAAAAAACGAATTAAACAGAAAAATCCAAAATCTGGAAAAGGAATGTAAGGCTGATTTTATTCCCATGTCTCTATTCTCTTCAATAGCAGTTTATTGTTATATTTTGAGCATATATTTTGGTGTTATATTGGCCAAAAATAAGTGGGAAGCTTTTCTGAACCCTGCAGTACTGATTTGTAAAGCAAAGCTGGCGGACCAGCAGCAGGAAATGACCGCAAATTGGCATGTGGAAACGCTAAAACAGAAAATCATGAAACTGAGAAAGGAAAACGAGGTCCTGAAAAGAAAGTTATCTCATTCAGAGGAGGGCAGGTAATTTAGGGAAACTGAAGCTAAGGAGCAACTTTGAGTTCACAAGGACAAGGTATCAGATACTAATTGGGTACCGTACTTTCTAAGTAACAAAGCTTTACTCTATCAGGTTTCGGCATATATAGGAAAAATCTCAATTTTTTGTTTTGTTTCATGAGTTCAACTTAACCAGGTTATAGGTCAATACGATTAAAGGTCGTACTTGTCAAATTTTAATACAGTTAACCTAGAATTTGATTAATTTTAACATAATTACACTGTGAAAACTTAAAACTACTGATTTTGTTTAAAAAAGGTTAAATTATATTTTAGAGAGACTTGTAAAATAAATAAATTGGACTTGACTTTTGTATTTGAAAAGAAAAATGATGGAAAGAATTTGTGGTACAACCAATATCATTTACCACACTTTCAGTTCCTGAAAATTCTTGTTGAACAATGAGTAAAGTTTTCATATTTTGCTAGAGCGCAGTGTAATTTGGAGTTAAATATTGAATAAAAAAGTTAATAAAATAAGTAATATACAAAGAAAAAGATTCAGAAATTAATTATTTTAAATTGTTAAGTTGAAAGTATGTTATGTTATAATATACAGTTAAACACTTCTTCATATAACAACTTTTATTTCAATTAATAATTGTAAAATATTTTTTCTTGTTTTATACATGTAGGAAAAATAGTATCATTACAAATAATAAAATAAAATATAATTATTGATGGAGAAAATATGAGAAGATAACAATTTTCATATGAATAACATGTTAATCTTTTTCTTTCATTCACGATAGAATGTTATAACATGTATATACTTGATTATATCAATTTAACTATGTCATTTTCTTTTCATGTACAACAAATTTATGCAGTTTGTTTTTTGAAAAAAGCATTGATTTGACAGGAAAAAATATAATATTTGAAAAATGATTTTACGAATAATATAATTCATAAAGTTCAAATATATATACCTTAATTTCTACGGTAACTTTTCGACATTACTGGGAGAAAGCATAGTCCATATATCACATCAAGAAATTAACCCTATGATCGATGTTTGACAATTGACACGATGGATGATGTGAGGTTTGTGAAGAAAACTTAGAAAAACATTTTTCGGAATATGATGATCGATGTTCAGTGTGTGTCACGACCCAAAGCAGCATATGCATAAAGTGTCATCTTAATGGGTGTCAAAAGCTGAGGCCCAAAGCAGAAAATTTATCACCACACCAAACTGAAGCCCAGAAAAGTTCGTAACTTCTTCTCAGATCTACACCAAGTGCTATTGCAAAGATTTCTAATTAATTAGGTGGGGGTGGAATTTTAGGTATTCAGATTAGATCATGCTTCCTGGTAGTAAACTTGAAAGAAGAACTTGTTTTCCCTTTTTTAGAAGAAAAATACAAATTCTTTTTGTGATGATAAACAGAAACTGTTACTTCTATATTATGTTTTGTTTTAAAACGTGTAAGAAAAATTACCTTGATACATCCACAAAAATGATAATGCTTGTTACAACTGTATTGTTTTAAGTCGATTATATGAATTTTCGTTTTTCTAAATTAAGTAAGAAAAAAAAATTTAAAAAATAAAAATTAATAATTGATATTACATGAATTTATTAAAATTCATTCTTTATTTTTTATTAACAACTAAAAAAATACAGCGTCCTCTTTAAAAGTAAATGATGTACATCAAAGGAGTTGGGTTCCATGTCTCATTGCATTAATATTTTTTTAAGTTAACCATTTTATTTTAAACTCGGACACAATATCCAAAAAGTCCCAAGTGGTATGGGAACAAGGTTTTACTTATAATTGAGTATTACAAAATTCAACTTTTTATATGCTCTTAAACCTATGCCACAATATGACAAAATGAGGTATATTTCATTAGAAACTAAGTCTAATAATTTAATACTTTTTCATGTTTGTGATTATGATCATATATATATATATATATATATATATGTATATATATATGTATATATATATATATATATATATGTATATATGTATGTATATATATATATATATATATATATATATATGTATATATATATATATATATATATGTATGTATATATATATATATATATATATATGTATATATGTATGTATATATATTTTAACATGACTACATATCTATCCTCAGTTATTATTGAACTATGAAAACCCCCACCGTGCTCATCCATTCGAATAGACGACGACAACTATAACAGTTGTCATGGTTACTGTTGTGTCGATTATTAACGCTGCAAAACGTACGTTTGAAGACAGACACATAGCAGACTTAGGAGCAATCACTAAAACCATGATTGCTGTTCACTCTTCCTTTCAGCCTTAATCATCCACAGTTAATGTGGCTTAAGACTAATGCACGTGTTGTTGATTATGCATTAATTAAGCATTCTTAAAATTTGCCACTGTTCTCACAGTCAAAGTGTGAGAAAGTGGTGGCACAAGGGATGAGTGAGAATGAATGAATAAAGAAAGAGAAATTTAGAAGATGAAGCAAAGGAATTTCTTCATTCCTACCAAAAAAGAATAAACAAAGTCGATATGAAAGGGTGTTAAAGCAACCCATGCATGCCCACCAACTCAGCTGCAATGATGACACTAAGAGTGGAAGTGGAGTCTTTTAAAAGGAAAAAGCTTCTATCATTAATTCAATAACATCTACTTTCTTAAATTTTCCATGCAAATCAGAAACCAGACACCATTATTCATATTATATGCTTCTTCAAATATTTCCCCATTCACCAACAACCCTAGTTGGTTGCTGTTTTTTTTTTTTTTTTGACCAGCGAAACCTAGTTGGTTGCTGTAAATCACAGATTTTTTTTTTCTTCCTTTTTATGAATAAGAATACTCTTTCTATAGTAAAATAGTAATATTTATTTCACTTAATTAATCTATTTTGGGATGAAGTGGTAGCTAGCTAGTTGTAGTTCCATAACATCTGTGATAATCTTTTTACTGTGTCATGAAATAAAGTGATGCTTTTAATTCGTGTACAAATTTTGTTTATTCCTTTGTGAAATTAAACATTTTGCAATTGAAAATTAGAAACTAATCTCTTAAACCATTGTTCTAATAATTCAAATAAACAAACAGAAGTGAATGACCATTTTGAAACTTCCACCAAAAGAAGCTGGTTTCTTTAAAGGAGAAACATCTGGGTTAAATGAAGTTTATGAACAGAACATAACCCTAATGAACACTATATATATTCCTTATAGTGGTAATTGGGGTAGTTATGAATTAATGGCAGTGTAAGTTGTGAATACGAGGATGTTAAGGCAAAAAGAAAGGGTTTGGTGAAGAATGTAGGTTTTTGAAGATGACGATAGGAGCAAAAAGTGTGAAAGTAGAATCTAGTCCTATCTCTTGAGAGAAGTGATGGGTTTGGCACTGCAAAGAGAATCCATGTTGGGGAGAACTTGAAAAGGCGAGCCACAAGGAGGGGTTGGTGTCGGGCACGCCTTCTTCAAACTTCAAAGGAAAACTTGTTTCTTTCTTTCACTCTCTCTTTCTTCATGCATCAGACATAGCCAAATTTTTAGTGGGCGGTGACCATTGGCTTCATTCCCTTTGGCGTTTTCCCATGTTCCCTTAAGTCAGACCTTATTCTCTTCTTCTCTCTCTCTCTCTCTCTCTCTCTCCAAACTATGTTTCAGTGTGCATGCAGTGATCTTTCGGGTATTAACACTCAATTCTATGACATCTACACCAAACCCTTTTGCCCATTCTTTCATTTTATGTGCGTAAATATCATGCATGCGCATCTATGATGCAGAAAGAAGGATCACGCAGCTAGAATATTGAGTTTTCTTACATATATATGTATATATACTATAGGGTATATATATTATTAAAGACATCAAAATGTGAAGATACGAAAGGCTTTTTCCTGATTTGATCCTCAAACCAATGATTTAAATAATTACATACCATTTGTTATTACTGAATAAAGCGGGTTCAAAAAAAGGTGTAAAAGGGAAATGAAACTTTTTGACCATAATAGTGGGTGCGTACACCTTCAACTTTATGTTGTTAATCTCACATAATATTGTGGCTGCTTAGCTTTTGCCTCGAAGTTATTGTATTGCGTACATAAAAGTGGTGTTTGTTGATCAAGTCCATAACGACTCAAATGGATCCTTTTTTCTTTTCAAGGCTAAGACTACACTGCACTTTATGTGGAGCATTTTTTAATTTGTAGTCACCACCACATTGAGACTTCAAAATAACAGTAACTAAACTCCGAGGCACCATCAACTGTTCTTTTCAAACTCCAAGTTTTCCCCTTAAAGGGAGTTTCATACCTTTGTCACAGAGCCACCCAGTTACTCCTATCCATTGCACATTGCAAAAACCAATTGCATGTTATCAAAACTTGAGCTTCCTTTCCTACTCACCTTGCCCATTTTGGCATCAAATAAAGAAAAGATGCATATTAGCATGAGGAAAAAGCAAAAGGGGTCTTATGAATTTGTGCCACCACTTTTTTCCTTCTTTTTTTCTTTTCTTCTGGAATTGTATTACATATGAAAGAATATATCAGAGCATGTTTGGAACACAATTGGATTTATAACATTGAATTTTACGTTTATTTGTTTGAATTATGCTTGGTTTTGCAAAGCATTTAGAACAAGATTAAGTTTCTGAAACTTCGTTTGCTACACTGATAACTAATATTTAATATAGTGGTATGATTATTCTTTTGAAATAATAACTTAAAAGTTGAACTTCATATTTATATGTATTTCAGTGTTTAGTTCTTGATAGTGGCTGTTGAATATCTCCTCGGAGATCACTTTTCATTCTCATGATGAAAAAATATTTGGGCAGTTCTTAACAATGACTTTTGTTCCACCAATTATGATGCCTATGATGTATGATGTATCCACCAGCTGTACATGCATAAAGGAGCGTAGTTTCAAAAGTATGAAAAATATGACTCAAATTGTAAATGCTATATAATTTAATTTCTGTTAAATGGTGTTAAATTAATTATTGTTTAAGTTATTTACAATTTTGTTCTAAAATAATATTGAAGTACATTTGAAAAGAAAATAAAGGTAATTTAATGTATATTTTTAGACTTATGTGCCTCTCGAACAGTCCACAACAAGTAAAGGAAGTCAGGCTAAAAAAAGTTGAAACAGAAGCAATTTGTAAATTCATGAAATTATTATTTATATATATATTCGTTACTAAATTATCTCTTACGTTAGGCATTTTTTAATTTTACAAAATAAAAAAAAAAGTGTACGTAGTTAATTTAAATAAGTATAAATATAAGTATTTTATATTTAGAGAGCAAATTCCATATTTAAAAAAATTGAGAAGAATTAATTTGAGAGTAATGGTCGAGTTTCGAGATAAAAGTAGAATTTTAAAAATCTGATGAAGTTATTATCTAAGGAAAAAAAAATATAAAAATTAAAAATCAAATAATAATTTCATTTTCTTAAAAGAATAAAAAAAACGAAGTTAACAATGGTGAAACTACTTAATTACAAATAGGATATATACTCTTGGTTTAAAAGCAAAAATTAAAATTTATAACAAAAGGGTTCCAATTCTAGAAAAATTTCCAAACATAACTATCAAAATGAATGAAGAGCACTACTCTTAATTCCAAATTCCCATTCCTTGCTGAATTCAAGAAATTTCAAAAGCTCAGTGAATTATGATAGGTTTGTGTTCTGAGTTTGAAAATGTTAATGAATGTGTTACGTAAACTTAAGGCTATGCATGATTTAGATGGTTGGAAAAGGCATATAAAAAGTGTAAGGATTATTGAGTTAGAATGGAGAAAAGTGAGAGACAAATTGAAACTTACATCAACTCTCAATGTCAGTGACTTGAAATAGTTTCAGACATTCATTTGTACCATTGCTTACATATTCTTATTCTCTCTGTCCTATTCATATATTCAATTCAAGTGAATAATATATAAAGAATCTTTCAGAGATTTCATTCTCATCCTCTATACACTTTTTCTCTTGTATTTTATTCTTCTCCATGCCCCACTCAATTTCACAATTTTGGATTCAGATCCAACAAACTTACATACAATAGCCTTTCGAAATCACCATTTCTTATAACTTCTCCTAATTTTGTAGGAGTAACAGATAAGGTTATATGTCTTTTAACACATGCATCGATGTTGAATCTCAGAATTTAAGGGTTTGTTAATTAGTATATCTTTGATACAATTATTTTATTTTCCTAAACAGAAAGTTTGTAAGTATACATATTCGCAGGTTAAAAACCCGATTCCATTTAGAAAAATAATCGAAATATAATTTTTTTTTAACTTTTTGTCTATTTTTTCTTTAACCAATTGGTTGGATACGAACTTCACATTGAAAATGAAGAATTGAATCGAATAAAATTTATCAAATTATAATATGTTAATAGGTTCAAACTTTATTTTAAAAAGTTAATTTTACGAAGTTGAGTTAATTTTAAAATTTATTTTATAAGACTTTGCTTCTAAATAACTTTTAATGTATTTTTGTTAAATGTTAAAAGCATAACTAACTTGGATTAAATTCTAAAGCTAAATCATTGTTAGAGATTATAAAAAAAGATTAACATGACCTATTTTTAATGGAATGAGGCATGGTGGCCAGACCCCACTGTGATAAAATAATCTAGAAATCTTAACTTGTCTCTTTTAAAAGGTCAACTCACGGGTCAGTCCATCAATTTTTTTTAAAATTTTTTTATTTTATTATATACATATATATTTAAAATCACACTTATCATTGAAATGTTTTTTAAGTTTCTAATTAATTAATTAATTAATGTTAACAATTATGGAAATAAATTATACCTATGTACAATTTATCACTATAATTTGTATCTGCATATACTATTTATCATAATAACTTTACGCCTTACACATGTACTATATGTTATTATAACTATATTAATTATGTATATATCTTATTAATATACTTATTAAAATAGAAAATACTTGCTAATTATGTTAGATTTTTCACTTAAAAGTATATTTTTTTTTAATTTCCTTACACATAATTTCATCTCTTTTAATTATTGATATCATAGTTAAAATAAAATACATAATAACAAAAAAATTAACAATATACTTAATGTAAGAACAAGTTGTTTCTCAAAGTATGTTGAGCAATAGACATAAGTAATATACTTTATTTGTGTGAGACATAGAAATGATCGAAAAAGTCCAATGAACACGTGCAAAGAAAATTCATGTGTAGTATATCCAATAACCATGTTGATGTGCAATTGTAGCTACATTTGCAAGTCTTGTGGTTGTGGAGGAAATGTTGCTACTACTTAGTTGGAATTTCTCTTCTTCCTTAAGCATATAAATAATAATGTCTTATGTGCTGCTAAAAAAACGAAATAAATAAATAAATAACGCCTTATGAAAGAATGCGTGATTGATGAATATAAAAACGAAATAAATAAATAAATAACGCCTTATGAAAGAATGTGTGATTGATGAATATAAAGGAAAGTAGGACTCGTTGTAAAGTAGATTCACTTAAATCCTAAAAGTCCTTGTTAGCCAAACACAAACTCTTCTAATTGATAAGAAATGAAGTCGCCAAGATTAATAATAACGATGTCTCGAGTTTTAAAGATAAACTTTGCAATATCAATAACAATGTTAAAAGAGTAAAAGATAAAGTAATGTTCGCAAGAACAAAACTGGTGCCAATTTGTAAAAATATATTTAAATAATAAAAAAAATTAAAAGAAGTTTAGAGAGATAAAATGTTCAGGCCAAAATGTAATGAAAATGTTATTTAAAGAATTCTCATTATAACCTTAATTTTACTAACTTATTTTTTTTTATGATAATTAAGGTACAATGTTGGACATCTGTTAATAATGTTGAATATTTATAAGTTAATTGATTGTTATACCTTTTAATATTTTAATTAATGTACATGTATAATGTTTAATATATATATATATATATATATATATATATATATATATATATATATATATATATATATATATATATATCTTTATTTTTTTTTTT
>Ga0099824_1009715_pt1 | contig 11693 bp, 6 predicted proteins | sample SiratrowhiteBW_FD_76837 | JGI IMG/M metagenome (GOLD analysis project Ga0099824, IMG submission 76837) | Root nodule microbial communities of legume samples collected from California, USA - Siratro white BW | ecosystem: Host-associated > Plants > Roots > Nodule | place: USA: California... | reverse complement strand
TCATACATCATCAATTTTCATTCATCTATTCATTCACTTTCCATTTCAATCTCAACAATCTCAATAAAACTTCACCACTTTATATAATTATACAATATCAGATACGATTCCTCAGTTAATCATACACAAAAAACATATATCAAAGTCTTATCACAAGTCATATTCAATCTAGTAAACAACAATCAAAAGTTCTCACATATTACTTTCGAACATCATTACTCAAATCAGGTCCAATCACATCAAATCAAGATAAATAATCAAATATATTCAGTGCTCAAGGACTAGAGAAAGACTTGAGCACTGACAATCACATATTCAAGTACTTTTTCCTAAAGTTATATTTGAAAGTAACTAATTAGTATAAAACAAGTTACTAGCTTCCTTTACCTGATGAAGATCTCTACAACAATTCCTCCACCCGATAAAGATGCTAATCTCAAAATCTAGGGATCTAAAAAAAGTTATCAGAATAAAACTAAATTTTAGTATAATCTTAATTAAGTTGAGAGAAGTACTTTTCTCAACTGTCCCTACTAAGATTGATGACAATAACCTAAGGAAAAATACAAAATATGGGATCTTTAGAGCAAATATGAACTTACTCTGTTTGAGATTATGTTCGGTTAGAAATGATCCCTAACTTCCCAGCTACTGTAGGATATGATCAGAATCTAAAATAGATGAGATATGAGGAGGAAAATTAGGGAAAAGGAAGAGCTTGAGAGAACGAGAGAGAGAAAAAAAAGATAGGCACACGACTTTTACTTTTATAAGATTTATGTGCCTTACAATATACACTTTTATCATGAACACTTGGTAACCTAAATAAGGATTTTGATCTTTTATTACTGAAAAATCATTAATTAAGTAATGGTAATGAATTCGTAATTTTCGAACAAAGATCGAATGCATCTCGTGTAAGTTAACTTCAAGTTTTTTAGAAGTCTCACTTTTATTTATTTATTTTAAATGAAGTCTCATTTAGGAACGATGACCTCACTTTCCAATTTTTTCCTTTTTATTTCATGAACTGTTATATATTTAGAAATTAAGTTAATTAAATTTTTTGAATTAAATTTTATAATAATGTTTTTTCATATTTAAAAAATAATATTTAAATTCTTTTTTTTTAGATGTAGTTAGTGTTTTTAGATGATAAATTTTAAATATATTTTTTTAACTTAGACTTGTGAGTTTTCTTCATTAAAAGATGAAATAAATTATGGTAAATAGCGTTTTGGAGACTATGAAGAATCCTGCAAATGATCTTCTTAAGAATCTAACGTTCTATCCATACATTATCAATAGAGTGCAAAGTTCATTGTGTTATATCCTAATTTTTTTAGTTACGAATCAAAGACTTAAAAATTGCATAATGGTTGTTTAAGTAGACCATACTTTTCTAATAAAAAAATATCAAACTACTTTATATATTCTAGTGGCATAAACTGGATATTCGAATATCTTTTCATTCATATTTATAATTGTTAGGCAACACAAATGAAATATTTAATATGTTTTTTTCAACTTTGATAACAGCAATAGCACTTCAGCAAAAATTTTGTATAATCACATAAAGAAGTACAAGTAGAGCTAAGCATAGAATGAAATTTCTCATTTAAATTCATACTCGCGTAAATCTCTATTAAAAAAGTTTGTTTATGTAGTCCAAATATTAAATGAGCTTTAATTTTACCAGACCAAAATTGCTTCGCAAAAGCAGCACGTAATATGAGTTTATCTACACTAATAAAATTATAATTAAAAAATAATTTTACGCTTCAAAAACTTTATGTGTGTCTTAAATTAAATTAAATTCAAATACAAAGTGCATCCGACGTAGTTTTAAGTGTTGCGACAAACAAACAAATTTTCGATGTTAAAATTGAAGTTGCAAAACACATTTTAAAGAGTAATTTGAATAATTAAATCAATGAAAAACTAGGAAAGTTTCTTTTTAAAATATAAAGATAATAAAGATTATAATAAACGGTGAAGGTTAGATATAAATAGGAGTAAAATAAGGAAAATCACCCCTATTACTATGAATTATATGAATAGTCCACCTGCTTTCACTAAATATCTAACTCTATATACATGATGTTATTTCTGTGCAATACTTTATTTTCAAAAAATTATAGAAATCATCACAGACAATAAAATTAAAAAAAAACTTGATTTTAAAAAATTATGAATTCTTAATAAAAATAAATAAATTTGTTGTTTGAGCCATAATTCTTCGTGAATATTATTTCTTCATTATGAGATTATATAATTTTTTTTATTTTCATAATATTTAAAAATATTAAATATGTCCAAATCTTATAAATTGATATCAAAATTGCACTGTCTTGGTTAAAAAATAGACGAATATGGAAAAGTTGGAAAACTATTTGTATAAATTTATAAAATGAAATTTTTTGATGCGTTAAATGAAGAGAGAGAAAAAGTTATTAATAAATATATATTTGAACTTTCTTAACTTGATACAAAGACGAAATTGAATCATGAAAAACATAAAAATCGTTAATCACTGTCACCCTTGCGTTAGTGGCGTACCCCAAAAAAGTAGCCTACCCCAAAAGTTGGGAAGTGCTAGTCAATTTCCTACGAGCACGTTTAGTTGTTTTTATGGATTCAAATTTGATACTACTGAATGCCAAACACATGCTACATTAGTTTTTTTAAAAAAATATTTTTATCGTTGTATCAAATTTTATATTAATTCAATGTCATTTAATTTTCTCAAACAATCATGACAAAGGAAAACAATTTTATGGGTATTTTCAAATTGACAAATATTGATGGAAGAAAGACATTAATATTATTTTTCAATTTAACATTATTTGGAGCTTTTTAAATATTATTTATTATTAAATGAACAATAAAGGGTGAACTAAAATAATTTTTTTTAATAAAGATTTAAAAGTAAAGAAGATAGGATATCTAGTTTGGGTTTGTAGGAATTGGCTGGGTCCATAGTGTATATCGCATTATCTCATATCTATGACGATCATTAGTCATCTTAAGCAGCCAATCACAGTCCTTATCTTTACCATTAATCAACTATTATAATCTAAATTTTTTAAATAATTTCAAAATCCAACTTGAGTTTTGTTTACGTTAGGGTTGAGCCAGTTAATAACTAAACACGTGCTTAACGCATCAGCTGTGACCAATCGTGTTAATTAGTCACCGATCCTACCGACTTTCTTTCGCCGCCACAACTTTCTACTGGAACCCATCTCACGATTATTCATTTTCAAAAACAACAAATTCAAAACTTCTTATAAATCATGCTATAAATCTTATCTTTATATTTAAACACCATTCATTTCAATTCTGATAAAAAAATATTTCAGTTTCTTTTATTTATTTACAGATATAAGAAAAATAATAAATAAAAAATATAATTTTCAATATTTTTAGCTGAAAATCTGTTTTTTAATATTTCTTTTTTAAAAAATTAATAATAGATTTACGATAATTAATTACGACTTGCTCTTCTTCATATACGTCATATATCTACTCCAGTATAATTATCTTACTTGAGATTGAACTTGATATCAATTACTTCATTGAACCATTACCACTAAACCTTATATGTTTAAAAATAAGTGTCTTTATATTTATAAAAACTTTTATTTTATAACTTAGCTAGAAATTAATTCTAAATATGCAAGTAATGTTAGATTTAATAAGTACGTCACATCTAGTATTTATTATACATAAATTTGATAAAAAAACATTATTTTTTTTTTTGAAATATAATTTAAGTAATATTTTATTATTATTTGATTTCTTATACCGAACCAAGAAAATTATATTTATTTATGGTTTTTCATTATTTTATTTTATTTTAGTATTATATCATACTTTATTATATTTAGTTATTAAACAAATACTTAAAGTATATGTTATAAAATTTAATAAACTAACTAAAATTATTATTTGTGATCCAACGATATTGTAAAAGATTTATTGAAAGTTTTTTCTTAATGTTTTAAAAAAGAATCAATAAAGAATCACACCCTTTAAAAATAACAGTAACGCTCAATTAAAATGAACACTCAAATTTGAACTTAATATGTATGTTCTCTTATTCATTTTTTTATTAAATACTATATGAATTAAATATAAAAATTAAAAAAGTTTTAATTTAATATGTATTTTTATTTTCATACAAAACTCAAATCAAGTTAAACTAATATTTTTTGGTTTAGTTTGGATTGTTTTTTACAGTTTTTATTGATATACAGCTATTAAAAATAAATAAATAAAATAGCTAAATGTTTTTCTAATGATTTTTTCGTTATAAAGAAAATATTTTAAAGGGGTAAAGAAATAATATTTTAATAAAATTAAGTTTATAAGGTTAGGAATAGAAAATTAAATATTTCATTTTTTTATTTTTTTTATAACCATTTATTCCCTTGAGACCGTATTAGGTGGTTTTTTCCTAAGATTTTGGACAATTATTTCCTATCTATATTACTTTTGTTTCCAAATCTAGGATTAGAAGTGAGAAAGATCTGAATTAAGCTCAAATCATTTAATAGAAATTTCAATTACGAGTAAATGTCATCTTTTGATTGCTTTTTTTCTCCTCGTTTAACCGTTTATAGGTTTTGGCATGGTGGACTTGAGAAGCTTAGTTTTGTAAGTGAGAAATCAAATAACAACTAAGCTATCTTTTGAATATGAGGTTGTTTTTAGTATTTGATGGTTATATTTTATTTTTAGAAGTTATATGTAAATTTCTGCATATTTTGGAACCTATGTCTAATTTGAAGATATATTTACTCTATAATAAGTTAATGTCATATAAAGAAAGTTATTGAAATTAGTTCTATAAAGTTTTACAGAAAGAATGTAGATTTGAATAATCTGTAGACTTAAAACATTGTAAAGACTTTGATGTTTTGTCATTTGAAATCTTAAATTGGTGGGTGTTTAGATGAGATATATGTGTTTTTTAATGAATTATGTAATTTAGGTTGATTGTTTGATATCAATGTGGTAAATGTTGTTGTTAGGAGATGGTTATTAACAAGTGAAATTTAAGCATAACTTAATTTTATAACACGTAAAGTGAGATTTAGATATTGTTATCATCGGATGGCTATACTCATTAGAAGGAAGTGAAAGTTGGTTCTTACAGGAGAGGGTAAGGCCATATTCCAATGGTAGCAGTCCATACAACTATCCAGGAGTAGGGCATGGCCGAAATTTAAGGCACCAGTGATACTAACATACTTAAACTCAATTATCAATGTACATAACATCCTAATATTAGTATTGTTACTCTTAATGTTTCCTCTTCCCTTTGACTATAGGTATATGATGTTATACTATTAATGATTATTCTTTTCTTTCATTCTTCCCTTTCATTAAAGGATATATGATGTTAATACTGTTACTATTAATGATTCTTCTTCCCTTTCACTTAAGGGTATAAAAAAATGAAGCATCTTTTAAGGACAATGTTGGTACTGTTACTCTTAATGTTTCCTTTTCCTTTTCACTACTGGTATATATGTTAATACTGTTATTATTAATGATTATTCTTCTTTTTCACTAAAAGGTATATGATGTTAGTACTGTTACTATTAATTATTATTCTTTCCTTTCATTTAAGGATATAAAAAACAAAGATATATCTTTTAAATAAAACTGCAAGCAACCGAACTTCAAAATAAATAATACTTGAGACGTGGGTGATTGATCCTAGTTATACCTTATCCACATACTTTTAATTGAGGAAAAATTAAATTATAAAACCAAAAAAGAAATTTATTTATATTATTTTTCATTTTGTAATAAATTTTTAATTATTTGTTTAAACTATTTCAATTTTAAACACCTATATGTACTTTACATTACATGTGATATACTTTCTCGGTCTCTAAGTATTATAATTTTAAAATAATTTCGTGTCAATTTAATTGTTATCTTTAAAGTTTAAAATAATATTAATTAATATTTTATTATTTGTATTTTATTTTTACCTATTTTTTAATTAGTTTATTATATAAAGTAAAATAATTTTTTATAAATTTCCTATTGAATTTATGAAAAAAATAGTAGTCTTTTACTTTTTAGAATATATAAATAAAACTTAAAAAGAAATACAAAAAGTAAAACACCTGACAGTCACTCACATTTTTCAGGACTCTGCGTAAAGATTACCTGCTGATGTCAGCACGACTTTTTGTCGTTTTCGAAAGACTCTTGGTTGGATAACTTTTTAATCTGTGAGAATCATCTACATTAAAATAGTATTTTTGTCAAAGTAATTAAAAATTAAATAATTATTAAAACAATATAAAATTTTAAGCTGAAACTATAATCATAATCATTTCAATAAATTTCTTTTAATTCTAGTATCTTAGCTTTTGATTAATATTAATTAAAAAATATTTAAAAACAAAATCAAATAATGATTCAAGTGACACTTCTCCGTGAAACAGCGGATTCTAGATTCCCTCGTTTAAATAAAAATATCGTTACTGCAAGATTGTTCTGAAAAAATACTGTATCCATGCAGTAACGATTAAAAAAATGAAGAGAAATTCAAATTGGACATTTTGGCCCGAGTTTTAATGTAAGATGATTCATTAAACTAAGATATTATAAATCAATGTCTTAAAATAATTATTAAAATCAAAAAGTGAAAATTAATTATCAATATGGTAAGTTTTACTCTGAATAATTTATGTACAAAAATGGTTACAATATTTTAATTTTAAAATTTAGTTTTAGAGGGAAAACAATGTTTAAAACATGGTCAAACATTAGATGTTGTAATAAATCCTTGCCAAATTATTGGAGAACAGATCCTTAGACTGGATTTTGCTTGTTTTTTTGGGTACAGAGTACTCCATTTATTATTCAGAGTAATCCCTCGTGACGAGAGACAATTTGCTGCGGATAGCTATGTATGCTTCAACTAAACCATTTTTTAATATTTTTTAAGGATTGAATTTTCTCAAATAAACATTTTATAACTATTATCGTAAAAACATTTATTTATTTTACTAACCATTGTGTATACTTTCTAAGATATTTATTCTTTTGGAATAAATACTCTCTATTTTGTAATCAATGTTCATGAATACATCTTAAGTCATGAATATATTTCTCAAAATATACATTTTACAAAGGAATATATAATTATTATAAGAGAAAATCATTTAGTACTTTTTAAAATAATCGTTTTCTTGCAAATACATTTAAATAATGCACTTTAATAATTCTTTTATTAAAATATATTATATCTCTGTTACATGTAAATGAGGCATTAATAGTTTCTTTTATTATTAAGAAAACATTTTAAAAAAAGGAAATATTAGCATATTGTTACTTCATGTATTTCTTCCTTTTCTATTTAAGTTTTTTTTTTATATTATCTATCTAGTTTTCAGAACTTGTTTCTTATGTTATTTTTATTAGATTTATATTTGATCAAAATGTCTTTTATAGTATAAGACTCTTTCAACTTTATAAATCTTTCTATTTTACATTTTTTTTAGTTTTTACTGTAAATGTTTAAGATTTCAAATGATTTACAAGATGAAAAATGTCCACACCTCAATTAGTTAAACTTCTTATTTATGTTTGGTGGTAGTTTCGCTCAAAGATTTGTATGGATTCATGTTAATGTTATACTAAACATGCAATATACTAAACATGTTAATGTCAAAACATGCAATATGTATATACTATTTTTAAAATTGAGTAATTTTTAGATTATTACACTATATGTGTATGTTGTCTTTTAAAATTGGTAATACTAAATGTACATTTTTAATCAATGGAAACATAGTTGCGACAATAATTTTGTCTTTATATTTTTTATGATAATAATAAAAAAATAAATTTTTTAATTATTATAACAATTATCAAACTAAAAAATAGTCATTATAGATAGTTTATACAAATTATAATAATGAAAATATTGGTTAATTAATATATGAGTGGAAAACTGTAAAGTATATTTCATTGCGTAACTCAATCATAAAATCAATTAATTTATCATACAACATACTTCATTCAGTTTCGAATATAAGAAAAAATGAGTTCAGTGTTAGTCTCGAAATAAAAATAAATATGAATTTTACTTTATTTAACGAAACTATCTCTAAAATGTCATTTATTCAATGTAGATTTATTTAAAACAATAAAGGTAAAGTGATAATGGAAGTGGTGGTATTAAATAAATAATGTTTAATTTAAAGCATGAAAAGAATAAGTTGAATTTTGCCCCTTTCCTATCAGAGTTGAGAGGAAAACAGGGACAGAAGAGAGCAGCGTCGGACACAGAAGTTTGACTCATTCTACACAAACAGGAAAGGGGCAACTTCGGAATTCGCACCCACCCAACCCTTCTTTCCTTCCTTCATAGTAGATAAGGAATGCGAGTTGTCCAACTCAGGGACAACAAGTATCATGCACCCGAAACGACCGCGTACCACTTCCCCTCCCTCAGCCCTAACCCAGATTTAACTACACCAGATAAACACTTTCAAGTCCAAATTTGCCTATAAAAACACCAACCAGCTTCTTCCAACTCCACACACAAACACAAAACAATAAACAAGTCGTAGCAGAGCGGATAGAAATAAAGAGAAATGGGCGGTTGGGCTATAGCAGTGCATGGTGGCGCTGGTGTGGATCTTAATCTCCCACCACAGCGTCAGGAGCAAGCCAAACAACTCCTTACTCGCTGCCTCAATATTGGCATCTCCGCCCTTCGTGCCAATGCTTCCGCCCTCGACGTCGTCGAACTTGTCGTACGTAATTCTTTTCTCTCTCCCTCCCTCTTGCATGTCCTTCCTTTCCCCTTATCACTTTCAAACCAATCTCTACCCATTCCTGCTATGGCGTTCTTTCGCGATTCTCAGACCAATTTTGCATTAGAAAACGCCTTTAGTTTTACAGAAATCGTTTTCCGGCGAGTTCCTGCATGGCTGGTTCTCCATGCATGCACTCTTTAACTGAAGACAAGAAACACAGAACCCATGTAATGAATAGCAATAATAATCAAACTCAAGAAATGACGTAGCAATCGCTGTCACTATCATAGTTGTGCAGTGTCCAAAATCTTGAGTTGCAATCAAAGTTGCCACCCGGGACACTTGTATATATCAAAGCCTTGATAATTATGAATATATTTATTGCCTAAAATTTTAGATTATTTAGTGGCGGTGGCGTGATTTGGCATTGTGGGTGCAGGTACGGGAACTGGAAACAGATCCCCTGTTTAACTCAGGTCGAGGATCCGTCCTGACAGAAAAGGGAACAGTGGAAATGGAGGCAAGTATCATGGACGGATCCAATAGACGATGCGGCGCCGTTTCAGGCCTCACCACCGTGAAAAACCCCATCTCACTCGCTCGCCTTGTCATGGACAAGTCTCCACATTCCTACCTCGCCTTTAACGGCGCTGAAGAATTCGCCAGACAACAGGTTCGGTTCTACTATTCATGTCACAGCCTCACTGGCGCCACCTCATCATCACACACGTTTATCACATGTTCATGTTATTGCGCCGGAAAATTATATATTGTAATATAATAACTTAAAATTGTTGGCCGGTTATTAGGGTGTGGAGGTGGCGGAGAACGAATACTTTATCACTCCTGAAAATGTGGGTATGCTAAAATTGGCAAAGGAGGCAAACACAATCCTGGTAGGAACACATTTTTTTTTATTTAATAAAAAAGAAAATAAATTAAGGATGTTTTTGTCTGGTTTACGACGCAGTTTGACTATCGGGTTCCAACGGTTGGATACGATAGTTGCGGTGTGGGGGCGGAAAGTCCGTTGCAGATGAATGGAGTGCCAATAAGCGTGTACGCGCCGGAGACGGTGGGGTGCGTGGTGGTGGACAAGGATGGGAGGTGTGCGGCGGCGACGTCGACAGGGGGTTTGATGAACAAGATGTGTGGAAGGATCGGTGACACACCTCTGATAGGTGCAGGGACTTACGCGTGTGGAGTGTGTGGGGTTTCGTGCACGGGCGAAGGGGAGGCTATCATACGTGGCACGCTGGCGCGTGAGGTGGCAGCAGTGATGGAATACAAGGAACTGCCACTGCAGCAGGCTGTGGACTTTGTTATCAAGCACCGCTTGGATGAAGGAAAGGCAGGGCTGATCGCCGTCTCAAATACCGGTGACGTCGCTTACGGCTTCAACTGTAACGGCATGTTCAGGGGCTGCGCCACCGAGGACGGTTTCATGGAGGTTGGAATCTGGGACTAGAAAATATGCTAAATAAATAAATAAATTAATTAATTAATCTTTTTTTTTTCTTTAATTCTGGAGTTGGGCTTCTCAGTGCCACGCTCTTCTTTTTCTTTCTTTCTTTCAGATTTTTTTTTCTTAACAATTTTCTGGTTGTACTACTTTTAGAAATTAGAATTAGCTCTTGTGTATTCTTTTTGGGTGTGATAGAGATGCCAAATAATAGATGTTTCCAAAAGTACGTGGTTGATTTTTTGTTCACATATCCAACAACCTGCAACTTCGGTGCCGTTCCTTCGACAGTCAGTGATTACAAACCAGCCAATAAAAATTAATTTGACAAGATATTAAGAAGATAAAAATTAACATTTCATTGAAAATTAAGAATATTTGTCAATTTGAAACCTCTAAGGATTAAGTTTTTAACATGTATTTTATTTGTAGGTGTACATTATAATGATTATGAATCAAGCACATGTTTTTTATTTGTTTTTAATTATGTAATTTTTGTCTCATTTATGTTGAAGTTGTCTTTAGTAGTAATTTTTTATTTCTTTTAAAGTCATGTTTATTATCATGATTTGTAATTTTATTTATATTTTTTTTTTGGTGAAGTCGTGATTGTTAAGTGAAGTTCTTTTACTTCCTAATAAATCAATTAAACCAAATTCGGATTGTGTATCCTAATTTAACTTCTTTTACTTGTTATTTAGCATCAAAATATTACTGTTAAGATTTTTAATAAGAACATTCAATTATATATATATATATATATATATTCTTGTTAGAATTTTAAGCTTGTTTAGAAACGTAGAAACATTTGTGGTTTAGTATATCAAAATCTTAATAGTCTGTTTATCATAGTTTCATCCCAAATATATATATAATTCCTATAAAAATTATAAGATAACATAATTTCTAGAAATGCACAAATCGACTAAATCGGCTTAATTTATATAAGAATACACAAATGAATACAATGTTTGTAAAAATCCACGTTACTGTAAAAATATAATATGAATAGATAAAAAGGTCATACAAAATTATTGTTTTTACTACAAATGTCTTTTAAAGACTTTGTGAAATACAATAAAAAGAACATATTATTGTCTTGGTCTTTAAAGTAAAAAATATTTTCTATCATACTATTTGTAGGGTGAGAAAAAAAGTATGAATGGAAGGAAACCAATCATGTTAAAAGTTAAAAGATATATTCAAAAAATTCCTGAAGACTTCAATGATAAATGAGTCATTTTGCTTATTCACAATTTCAGGGAACATGAAATAAATTTCGGATTCTTAATTTGTTAATGGAATGCCCACTCATTATGTACAAGTGAATGTATTTATTAGTTAGTTGGGGGGGGGGGGGGGGGGCGGATATTATTCTTTTTTTTTTTATTAATTTTTTTTTTTTTTATATTTTATATTTTTAGTTAAATTTTATT
>Ga0099824_1009713_pt1 | contig 11693 bp, 8 predicted proteins | sample SiratrowhiteBW_FD_76837 | JGI IMG/M metagenome (GOLD analysis project Ga0099824, IMG submission 76837) | Root nodule microbial communities of legume samples collected from California, USA - Siratro white BW | ecosystem: Host-associated > Plants > Roots > Nodule | place: USA: California... | reverse complement strand
GGGTTGTGATAGCATATTGATCTTGCTGGTTCTAGTCTCTGTTTAATCTAAAACAGGAAAAATGAAAAATAGAGAAAAATGAAACTATAATCCCATAAAGGAAAAATAGAGATCATGACCTTGACAAATAAAAACAAAAACCAAAACAAAAGAAAAGAAAATCATGGTTTCTGGTTTTCATTTCTCTAGTTCTGCTTTTGTTTTTCTTTAGAAGACCGTGGTCTCCGTTTTTTTTTCTTTTGTTTCTCTTGTTGTGGTTTTATCTTTTCCTTGACAAAACCACAAACTCTAATTTTATTTTTCCTTTTTTTATTAAACAAACCATCTAGTGTGTTTGTATATAAAATTTTTAATATATTTGTGTATATTAATCTTTGTAATTTAATGTTTTTGTAAATAGGTAAGTCATGTCAGTTTAACATGACTTTATTGTGAAGAAGTCATAGTAGTGTGGTACTATTCTGATTTGGTTAAAAAGTGAAGTCATAGTACAGTGGCACTATACCATTCTGATTTGGTTAAAAAGTGAAGTCATAATGGTTTGACACAACTTCAACGCATAATGTAAAATTATTTGAGGCTGAGATGACTCTGATTAATGTTAGTTGGTTTGTTTTAGATGAAGTCATGTCAATATGTCACCACTTCAGTTTAAATCTACTGTTGTGATAGCATATTGATCTTGATGGTTCTAGTCTCAGTTTAATCTATAACACGAAAAATGAAAAATAGAGAAAAATGAAACTATAATCCCATAAAGGAAAAATAGAGATCATGACCTTGACAAATAGAAACAAAAATCAAAACAAGAGAAAAGAAAATCATGGTTTCTGGTTTTCATTTCTCTAGTTCTGCTTTTGTTTTTCTTTAGAAAGACCATGGTCTCTGTTTTTTTTTCTTTTGTTTCTCTTGTTGTGGTTTTATCTTTTCCTTGACAAAACCACAAACTCTAATTTTATTTTTCCTTTTCTTATTAAACAAACCATCTAGTGTGTTTGTATATAAAAATTTTAATATATTTGTGTATATTAATCTTTGTAATTTAATGTTTTTGTAAATAGGTAAGTCATGTCAGTTTAACATGACTTTAGTGTGAAGAAGTCATAGTAGTGTGGTACTATTCTGATTTGGTTAAAAAGTGAAGTCATAGTACTGTGGCACTATTCTGATTTGGTTAAAAAGGGAAGTCATAATAGTTTGACTCAACTTCAACACATAATGTAAAATTATTTAAGGTTCAGATGATTTTGATTAATGTTAGTTGGTTTTTTTAAGATGAAGTCATGTCAATATGTCACCACTTTAGTTTAAATCTAGTGTTGTGATAGCATATTGAATTTGCTGGTTCTAGTGTTTGTTTAATCTAAAACAAATAAAATGAAAAATAGAGAAAATGAAATTACAATCACATAAAGAAAAAATAGAGATCATGATCTTGACAAAGAAAAACAAAACCAAAATCAGAGAAATGAATATCATGGTTTCTGTTTTTTGTTTCTCTAGTTCTGCTTTTATTTTTCTTTAGAAAAATCATGGTTTCTGTTTTTTTTTCTCTCGTTATGGTTTCATTTTTTCTTTGACAAATCATGGCCACTAATTTCATTTTTTATTTTTTTATTATACAGACCATCTAATGTGTTTCTATATAGACATTTTAATATATTTGTGTATATTAATCTTTGTAATCTAGTTTGTAAGTCAAGCCAATATAACTTAGTGCGAAGAAAGTATAACAATGTGGTACGATTTTGGTTTGATTAAAAAGTGAAGTTATGATAGTTTGACACAACTTTCATATAAAATGTAAAATTGTTTAAGTTGACACGACTCTGATTAATGTTAATTAATTTTTTTTTAAATGAAGTCGGGTCAATATGTTATGACTTCAATTCAAATCAAATGTTATAATAGCATATTGATCTTGCTAGTTCTAATCTCTGTTTAATCTGAATCAGGAAAAAAAAAATAGATAAAATAAAATTACAACTATAAAAACAATAATGATCATAATTTTGACAAAGGAAAATAATCGTCTCTATCCTTTCTCTACTGCTTTTGTATTTTTTTTAGAAAGATTATGATCTCTATTTCTTGACATGGTCATGACCTCTAATTTTATTTTTTTCTTTTCTTATTAAACAGGCTGTTTAATGTGTTTGTATATAAATGTTTTAATATATTTGTGTAAATTAACTTTTGTAATATAGTGTATTTGTATATAGACATTTTAACGTATTTTTGTATATTAACTGTTTAGTCAATTTATATATGTTAAGTATATTTATGTATGCCCAAATCTATTTGTACGCGGAATGAGTATTCTCTTTCATCCAAGTTTTAGAATCTCTTAAAAGATATTTTCAATGAAGAATAACAATAATAACACTGTATATCCCCACACACAGTTGAACTTCAAGTTTTGGTTCTCCAATCTCAATCTCTCCAAACAAGTACTTCAATTTATTAATGTTTGAAAGAATCTATTTCAACTTATTATAAAGGTAATTAAAATCTTTTATAAACCCTTTTGATTTTCTTTTAATAAACTTCTCACTACAAGAACTTATGAAATACATCTTCCTGTTAAAAACTTATACATTTTAATAAGTACTTTTGTACACTAGTTTCTACATTGCATTAGATCCTGAGATTTCTTTCTTATCTCATAAAAAACAAAAAGACTTGTCTAGTGTGTCTGGAAAAAATAATTCTAGAATAACATTTATTTATATAAAGAATGTAAAATATTTATAATAAAATATATTGTTTTGATAAATAATTATAAAAATAATAGTTTTAGAAATTTATAAAAGAATATCTTCCTAATTTCAAATTGTTTCAAAGTTCACTTAAGAATAGAAATTTCAAAATTTTCATATTTTTCCTCCTTTTTGTATGTATATCTTTTCTCTCAAATTAAATATTTAAGATTAACTAATAACTGGAAATTTGTATTAAAAAATATTTATAAAACACTTTTGTTCCTATTGGATGTAATAAAGTTAATTTTATCCTATGAATTTTTTTAAAATTCAGAAAAATTTAATTAATTTAGCCGAGCAAAAAACTTAAAATATAAAAAAGAATTAATCCAATCAATTCAAATTTGAAGGATTTTAAATTTCTGAGATTTGAAAGTAATCATCCGAACACAAGATAATAATATCTAGAGAATATCTAGAGAAATATAATAAATGTATATAATGTTTCAACAGTAAGAGAAAAAATCAAGTAAAATTATATTCTGTTATTTGTATTTTGGTGGAGGAAATCAAGTTATAAAAGCAGTTTAATTTAAAGAAATAATATAAGTAGCCGTGATCTGAAAAATATGTTATCATTTCAATGGGCAAAAAAATTAAAGAAATTAAGTAAAGAATATTATTAAATAATTAAATATAAGTATCATAAATTTTAATTCATACTCGAAATAAATAAAAATTCTCACATTCTTAAAAATAAGGACTCAAATTTGTTTGAACAAATATGAACAAACTATATTGCTCATGAACCACAGATTACAATTAGACAACATTTAAAGTGACAAATGAATATTGAAAGTAAAGAGAATATAATGCTGTGAATATTTTTTCTGTTTTGGATTCACCATTTGCTTTTAAAAACTTAAAAGATAATTTTATTTTAATGAAAAACCAGACTCTTGTTAAAGGTTATTTAGTTATTTTGACCATAATTATTAAATTTGACAAACCCATCAAATCAATCAATAAAAACTTGATTCAATGAGGTAGTGATTGAACTGTATAAAACAAATAACAGAAATATTCTTCGTGAATAAAATTTTACTTAAAAAGTACTAATATGCAAATTAGTAGTTGGCTTAAATAGGAAAAACTGAATACTGAATTTATTAATTTTTAGCTGCAATTAGCAATTGGCAATACTAAATAGTCTGTGTCAGTGGGATGAAGCTTGCCCTTAGTGTATATATATGGCTTTCATGAAAAAACGCAGGCATACAAAGTGGATCATTAAAATATACAATGAAACAGAGTCAAACATTTGTACCATAACAAAGTCATCCTACATGTCTGAATCTACCCTACCCTGAGCAAAAAGTTATCCCTACACGCTTAATCCTTTGATCTCTCAGATGTTGTCTATATTTCCAGCATTGGTTTCTTATTCTCCAAACCAAAACTTTCTTTAGCCAGTCATGATCATATACAAATTTATCTTCTCCAAAAAGTGAATGAACTTTCTGATATTCATATCTGACTTGAAGCAAAGACAAATATGTTAATAAGGGCTCATGTAGTACAATCCAACTGCTACTCATTGTGACTGATAAATTTATCAGCATTACTTAATCACAATTTTCCCGGGTCAACACTTCAAGCTTTTACTAAAGAAATAAGCAATCGGTGTGAATGTGTGCGCTTGTATGTGTTAAGGAAAGGATGAGGGAGTGTAAAGGATGGTGAATATTGTAAATACTTGGTGAAAGTTCTCATGAGGTCTTGTTATTGTCCAGAACAACTTTGGCAGTCAAAATATACAAATTAAGCACATTAGTTGGTTCAAAGATGCATAGTGCAACAGGAGTTGATCATGAGCAAGAGGCCAGCATTCTACATGTATTTCTGTAATATCTCACCACATCCTCCAGGATCTGCATTTGCCAATAACAAAAGTAGGAAAGAAAATCATGTAATACTTCATGAGTGAATGATGTAGTAAAATGCAGCATAGCATAACCAGCTAAATTATCATAATTCATGAAACAAGAGAATAAAATTACAGTGACCAAGTACCTTAATATCCCACACTTACCAAACAGAATATCCAAAGTCAGCACTAGTCACTTTAAGATCTACACAGATTATGATGAGGTTAAAGACAAAAGTGAAAAAAAATAAAAATAGAATGTAAATCTTAAGCAACTAAGTTGTCCCACAAATACTTGTAACACAAGAATTGAAGCCTGCTGAAAATAAGATCACAAGGATTTAATGCTAACAGCAATAGTTTGCCATTTCTGCGTGATTGATATTATTTGCTTATGCTTTACAATTTATCAGTTACAAATACTCTGTTGTTACAGCAAACTCAGACTCTATAAAATTTGAGATGATACCAAATCACTGATATTGTATTTTTTTTTTAATTCAATGATTAATTGATGTCCAATAATAATTGGGGAGTTATGAATTGTTTATACTTATTCAGTCGTTCTTTTATAGTAACATTAATATATCATTGATATATCTTAGTGTGTTCGGGTTAGTGGTAGAAAAGATTTCTTTTTAATGTTATAAACTTATAATTAATTATAGAAATAAATTTTGTTTGGAATATTAGTTAAAAAGTAATTTTAAGATTTTTTTGTTTGAATTGTCTAAAATAATTATAATGTAATCTTGTAATAAGGGTTATAAGTTATCTATAGTAGTTTATATTCAAAGCAATGAATACTTGAGTATAAAATGGAAAACAAAAGTTAGCTACATAATAATCTGATAGTTTTTTATCATGAGCTCTTATATTTTGTTTTTGATTGAAAAGGTTCCGCCCTTATACAAAAGGTGTTTTTATTACTGATAAATTTGTTGATGATTCTAGCTTTGGCTTTCAAAAAGCTTTCCCACCCTAATATTAATCATATCCAAACACCTATCTTGTCTCTTAGTTATGTCTAGAGGTACTATTTATAGTGAGTTTCTGTCTCATAAAGATGCCTGTGTTATATGCTTACTATCAATATGACTATTTAATTCTTCTGTTCTGTATATTGAAGAATGTTCTTCCCTCACTTTATCATGTTATATGCATTCTATTATTTCCATTGTTCAGTTTTTTTGCCAGTTATGTCATCTTCTGCTTCTGCTGTTCTCTGTTACAGATTTCAGGTTACATCCCCGTGAAGTTAACCACTAATAAAACTGATGGGTGACTCCATAGTGTGGGTTTATTGCAATTAGATATGGAGTAATTGAGTTCTTCATCTTATAAATTGAATGTTTTGGAATTTAGATATACTTTTTGTTGCTAACTTGCATGAAAGAGAATAAATTGTCCTTCATTTTGGCTTGAATGCTGACTTCTCTTGTTGGGAGCGGTGGGGCAATTGTCTAATATCTTTAGCATAAGTTCAAGTTCCTTGACTTGATAAGTTTTTTTAGTTGCTTTCTTTAAATGATATATATACAGACTTATGTTAAGATATTTTTAGGGGTTGTAATGTTGAGGCAGTGTACTATGTATCTTTTTTTAATTAAAATTCCTGAGGCGTTGAATTTTCTTTAAAGTGACACTGTTTTTATATGGTGGTGCTCGCCATGGCAGATTTTTTTGCCAATCTCCGAGGCAACTGTGGAATTTTGGCCTTCCATCATTGATGACAGTGTTCTGTGGTGGAATTTACTCAGGAAAATAAACTATTAGTATTAAGTGCATGTTTGGACTCAAGTTTGCATCTTAGGTTTGGTTAAAATTAAGTTTGCAAACTGAGATTGAGGAGGCAACAAGTCTCACTTCTACAAAGCTGAGTTTTCAGGCAAACTTTGGAAGTGCAAACGCACTTTTGAGACTAACCAACCATACATGTCACGAAACTTAGTTTACTCTTCAAACTGAGTTTGGAGCACCCTAAACTGAAAACAAACATAGTTTAAAGTGAAGATTGTCTCCTTTGCTTTTTTTTTCTCTTCGTATCTCTCACAATGCTTCCTTAAATCTTTAGATGGAGCTACTCTAGTAAACTTCATTTTCTTCCCAATACACAAACTGGTGACCTGTGAAATAATTATCGGAGTCTATGTTTAAAATCTAATTTTCATTGTGGTTTTCAGCTTTAATGGCTTAACCATATTCCTGTTTGAATTGTTCAGAACCAACCCTGTGTGAAGTTTGGAGAGAACACTTCAACTTACTAGAGCAGACAAGAACTTGGTATCAAAACCTTAATTTGATGTTGAGGTTGGTTTGGATTTTCAGTGCATGGTCGATGAATGCATATCCTTCCATATATTGATTGACTTATTTATCGAAGAAATGACATGAAGGCTCGGTGTATCCTCCTGAATGACAAGGTTCTATTTAGGATGCAACGGCCACCATATACATACCCACAGGTCAATGGTACGTTTTAAGACATGCTCTCCTTACTAACTTGGAATTTGGTCTCCCTTTGGCAGTCTAGTTTTAATATTCATGGCATGTTATGCAACTAGGAGCTGACCATTTTAAAGGAAGATACTTGTAATGAAATCTATTTCCATTTATTTGACTTTGATTCCACTTGCAATGACTTATCGCTGTTTTTCTTGTCACTGAAAAATTGGGTCCACACTTCAAGTTTAAGCAACTGGTGTGAATATGTGTGCATGCATGTGTTTAGGAAAGAATGAGTCAGTGGTAAACTTCATCAGAAATTCAAATTTCAAGATCATGACTATTGTAAATATTGCATTTAAAAATCATATTTGCTGAAAGCTATCAAGAGGTCCTGTTCTTGTCCAAACAACTTTGGCAGTCAATATAATACTAATTAAGCACATTAGCCTTTGGCTCACAGATGCATACCTCAACAAGACCAGATCATGAGCAGGGGCCAGCATCCCAACGTAAAGAAATAAAAGGGCAGAAGAATAAGCAAAACTTCATTTCTTTGTTGCGGTTCAGTAGAAGAGTATGTCGAGAATGAGTCTTTATCTCAATTACTATAGGATTACAGCCATTTTCTGTTAATGGCATCCGAACCTCATCAATAACTCCCACCAACCATATTCCTTCTGAAAAGCCTATTCTCGTAACAGGAGAATAGTCCACATGATCAAAACTGCTAGTCTCAAAAAGCCGTTGCACCTTAATTTGGATATGCCTTACTATACAATACAAGTGATATCAAAAACAAATGATGATTGGCACATAGCATGTAACATTTTAAAATAGCTCTTGGCTTTCAAACCAAAGAAACAGCCCACTACAGTGATAAAAGAATGGGAATCAACAGTGCCTGAGTCGATTCTGCTCACTGAATTCCATGTTTCTGCTTACTGAATTCCCATAGTCATCTTCAAGCACATATAGAAGCTTCCTGTAAGCATGCCCATCTACAAGGTCCTTTTCTTGTAACTCCTGCAAAAAGCTCATGCCCTCTTGAATTGTTCCTCGTCTACATATCTCATCCAGTACAGTCCTATATGTAATAAATTCAGGTGACCTTTGCTTATCAGTCATCTCCCACAGATAGTTTACTGCTTCCTCAATCTCTCCACCAAGTGCCAAAGAGTTAACAAGCGAATTATAAGATTTACTATCAGGAACAAAACCTTTGTTCTTCATTTCATGAAATAACTCTTTGGCATTATTTGTTCTGCCCTGGGCACACAACCCGTAGATCAAGCAATCATATGTCAACGCATTGGGCTGGCAATCATAAACCACACCCATCTGATGAAATATTCTCAAAGCATCATTAACATGGAGAGATAGCACATAACCTTTGATCATAGAATTCAATGCAAAAATATCAGGCTGGATTCCATCATTGACCAATTGCCTAAACAGACACCTAATTGTTTCCATATACACATGGTTTATATAGGAGTTGCTTCCTCTACCCAAAAATGCAGCAAAAAGAATATTATAGGTTCTAATAGAAGGCCTATAACAGGAAACTAAATTCCTTCTACTTTTCATGTGCTTAAACACATTCACAGCTCTAGTCAGCTTCCGGGCCTGCGTGAAATAATATATAACCGTGTTGAACAATGCCTCTGAACCAATCAAAGGAACTGCAAGCAGTTGGTTCACAATGTCATCCATTTCTTGGAACATCTTTGCATCACCAAGCTTCTTTATGGTGACATGAAACGTGGACACGTCGTGTCGAAACCGTGGCTGCTGAGATGCCCAGTGAAACAGTTCTAAGCAAACCAAGGGCTGATCTTGGCGAGCAATCACACTGCAGAGTTCTTCAGTAGTGAACCTTGGGGGAAGTTGGGACAGTGCCAACTGAAACTGGGCTTGGTCTAGGGTAGGCTTGGAGGCCTTCAACAACCTATTTCGGGCACGCCTTCGGTAAGATCTTGAAGGAGCCTTTGTTGAATAGGGAGAACTAAAGGGTGCAAATAGGACACGAAATTGAGTGCAACTACTGTTGATTTGGAACAAAAAGTGGTCAAATTTGTGGGTGTGATTGAAAAAACGTATCTTGTGTAAATTTTTCTCATTGGGGTCATGAAATTTGTTGCAAAATGAGAGTTTGGAGAGTATTGTTTCATTTGGGACATTCCTCCTGAAGTAGGTAGTACAATATTTGAAGCAATTTCTTGGGTAAAAGAACATGTTTATGATTTGTTTAAGTATAAAAGGCAAGGGTAGTGTTTACTTGCTTGCTGCGACAACCTTAATAAAACCTCCGACACTTGTTGGTCACCACCTATGTCAGATTGTTAATCAAACGAATTAGGAATTTGTATAATCTGCAGAAGGAAAGTGTAAGGAAACGAATAAATTATTATGGGCAAAAATGAGTATGAGGAAAGACAAAAGCAACCTGCAATGCATAGAATTCATTGTAGCGGAGAAGAAAAGAAAAGCATACCAGTTTGCAGCACTAAGGAAGAAGACTCAGAGCTGTTACTCGCAACCTAAAATTATAACATTTACAATAATAATATATAAAAGAAATTCTCTCTTTTATATACACATAATACATAAAGGAAATACATGTTTAATAATTTTATTTTACTTTTAATTATATTTTAAAACCTAAAAAATAAAAAAAATATATATACAAATAACAAAAGTGACTAAAATATATAAAGGCGTAAAATGCCTATTTCTACTAATAAAAGAATAATGTAATTAAGATACCATTTTTTTTAAAAGATTCTTTTGTTCTCTGGGTTTTCAAGTATGTTTTTATTGGATAGGAGAATTAAACTTTTTTTTTCAGGGATTAAGAGTAATTATTGTCATAAAAATAATACATCATGCTTATAAAATTATTTAATATAGTAAATAGCATAAAAATATTGGATAACATTTTAATTCTCAGTATATTTATTTAATATGTTTACAACTATTTTTAACAAACCAAACAAATTTTAATCTTTTCAAATAATATATTTACCAGAGAATTCTGGTTTTTAAAAAAAAAAAATCGGACAATTTTCTTAACAATCAAACAAATATGAATAGCATTTAGTTCTCGGTATATTTATTTAATATTTTTAAAAATATTTATTACAAACCAAACAAATTTTAATATTTTCAAGTAATATATTTATCAGAGAATTCGGTATTTTAAAACAAAAAATCAAATATGGACAATTTTCTTAACACTCTTATATTTCCTTCCTACACTTTTATAAGAACAATTCAAAATTATTTAGAAGAGAAAAATATTCTGAATTACATAATTAATTCATAAATCTATTATAAATTATGTAAGTTGAAATTTAAAAATATATTTTGAATTGTTCAGTTTAAAAATATATTTTATACTATACAATTTACAAGAATTTTAAGATTTTAAAATATATTTTTTAAATTTAAAAATATATATTTTTTAATTTAAATATATATTTTATAATTTAAAATATATATTTTATAATTTAAAATATATATTTTATAATTTAAAATATATTTTAAATTGTATAATGATTATGAAATTTTAAGATACTTTTTAAATGGCATAATTCAAAATTTTGAAATATTTTTTTAATATTTGAAAATGCATTTTAGATTTATAATTTAAGATGTATTTATAAATTTATATTAAAAATCTAAAGTATGACATTATTTGGACTTTTCTAACACCCACTAATGTGTTTGGGGAAACCATGGAAGTGAAGGAAAAAATAGTGTTAAGAATGTGATAGGTGAAAGAAATTGGGTCATAGACCTATATATATATATATATATATATATATATATATATTTGGAGTGTAAGAAAAAATAATAATAGATTGAAAGTCTTACTATGTGTTTGGTCTAGGAGTAGAAGTACATGAATAAACATATACTGTTTCTTTGAAAGCTATTACTTCCTACATTCCATGATTTTTGTTGGTACCTTCATAGTATGTGTTAAAAGACAAAAAAATATTTATCTATTAACATATAAATTGTAACCTAACTTCTTTCTTTTGCATACGTTGTTATTGCATCTCCAAGCATCTTCTATCATCTCAAAATCATCACTGTCACTTTTGTTATTGAGGTGTTCCATTATAAAATCTTTGCTTATTGTTCCATTCTTTGTTAAGGTGAGTTTCCTCATTTTTTGTCTTCTTGATTTCGTATTCTTTTTGTTGTCTAAGCATCATTATAGATGGGTTGATTTGTAACATTTTTTATTATACATTATGAGTCTTCATTTCAAAACATTTTAAATATGGTAATCATATTTTGGATTATACAGATTTTTGAAAATATATTTTAAATTGTATAATTTAAAAGTATATTTTGAATTATACAAACTACTTTTAAAAATATTTCAGATTACATTAACTACAATTAACTAAAAATATAATTATTTACAATATTAGTCCACAATTTATTTCAAATATCAATTCTAGTCATATACAAGATTGAGATAATAATGTCTAGTATACAATAATTATAAAAAAAAAAAAAAAAAAATAACAAAATATAATTATTAAAATTAAATAATAAAAAAAAAAATATTAAAAAAAAAAATTTTTTTTTTAAATTATATT
>Ga0099824_1009705_pt1 | contig 11701 bp, 3 predicted proteins | sample SiratrowhiteBW_FD_76837 | JGI IMG/M metagenome (GOLD analysis project Ga0099824, IMG submission 76837) | Root nodule microbial communities of legume samples collected from California, USA - Siratro white BW | ecosystem: Host-associated > Plants > Roots > Nodule | place: USA: California... | reverse complement strand
TTTTTTTTTTAAAAAATATATATATATATATATATATATATATATATATATATATATATATATATATATATATATATATATATATATTGTATAATCCGTTGAGTATTTAGGGAACTTTTAGATATAAGGGTAACTTTTACAAAAACTACATTATATTAAGGAATTTTTTTCTACTTAAATTTGAGTTCTCATAAAGCATTATAATCTATTGTTAATATGACCACTAAAAAAGTTAAAGATTACAAATTATTATTCACTACAAATAAATAAATAAGTATATAATAGAAAAATATAAAGTAGTAAAAAAATAAAATATAAATTTCTATACATAAATAAATATATGATATTCATAAAATGATTTATGAAAATAATTAATTATATTTGTTAGTATTTCAGTTATAACTTTAAGTGTTACATTAAGTGAAAAAAAAAAAGTGAGAGAAAAGACGTAAAAGAAATTACTTTAAACTTTTGGATTGATAAACTTTAAGTTTTTTCATTACTTATTTTTGACAAATCTTATTAACGTGTAAGATGAGTTTTTTGACTTAAAAGTTCATTTCATAAGACTCATTTTGTTTTTCTTTTCTTTACATATAAAAAAAAAAAAAAAACTCCCAAACACAGTATTTTTAAGGTTTTAAATTGAAATTAATGTTTTATTTTCTTACATAATTTACTATATTAAACCTTCCTTAAACTCCTACGAATAACCTAGTATAAATTATATAGGATGAGTGACAGTTTACTTTTTTATTCAACGATATTTGGCGATTTAAAAAATTGTGTTTGTCCATTTTCAAAAAAGAAGAAAACCAAAAATTCTCACGAATTATGAACAGTAACAACATAGTTCATCTTCATGTATTGTCGTTGTCCATTTCCACAAACATGACACACAGCACAGCCACGCGTTTTCAGTTAAAAAGGAAGTGAGAGAAGTTAGAGGAAACTAACGTTTTCTTTCTGTGTTTTTTTGATGGAAATGAGAATAGTGATGAGGCTTTTGGTTAGATATATGTTACTTTACCAATCTTAGTATGTGTCATTTTCAACTACCCATTGCTAATCATTTTTATTTTTATCCCCTCCCATTGTTAATTCACTATGCTAACTGCCTCTACTTAAAATAACTAACATAACCTACTATGGAATAAAGGGACAAAAATCTTCATAATGAGTGGATCAAAATTGCACACATATTGTGGGAGTGAAGTGATGCTGCATGCATGATTCAACAACAAAAATATCAAATTCAAATGCACTTTTATAAGGAATCAGTAGGATAATGTCACTGTTATGAATTTTCGATTTATGTTATTTTAATCCTCTTTTATTATTTGACATAGTAGCAATACAAAAAAAATATTACAATAACCCACCCTTAGAGCTATCTCAGAATAGTTTAGTTATAAAGTTGTTGCCGAAAGGTTTATGCAACTAAAAAGAGCTTCTTACGTTTTGAACATTTGATTCACTCATCTTTTTCACCCTTCTTATGGTCTAAAAAATGTGAACGTAGATGCAAATGGAAAAGAAAGAATCGAGTGAACGATATTTGGGAGTTAAAGTTAGAGGAATATTTGGGTATGCTATCACTCATGAATATTACTTCTAGCTTTTTCACTGTGTGGTCCTCGTTTCGGTTTATTTTTTTTTTTATGTCGTTTGAAGCTTTTTAATGTTATATAATAATATATAAAATCATTTTTTAATTATGCTAGTGGAAACTAACTGTATGATTTCATATTCTCATAACTTTCATATAATTTTAATGAAAATGTCAAAGGGTCGTGATTTTGCTACAAATTTGATGAAAGGCAAGTTTTCGTTGGAAATTGAAGTCCAAATCTTGTTGGGTAAATATGACAAGAATCAATTGAAAACAACCTATCTTTTTTGTTGAGAAAGTTATGATTGGTAAAATGATAGTTAAATGAAGTTTAATCGTCAATGTAAAGTCAATTATGTTGGAAAAAATTTCGATGAGACTTTTTGGTAAAGAAAGTTGAAGTGATAAAAAAAGTTTGTGTAAGCTTTTTTTTGTTATTTTTATTCAACCTTTGTTACTTTCTTGAAAAGTTTCTGTTAGTGTGGTCCAACTAAAAGAAGCATGGAATATGTATAGGCATGCAAGAAGTGCTATTTATTTTTTAGTACATTGTATTCTGAATAGGATATCTATGTACCATATATATATACATATGAAAAAATAAAATTATATATACATCTCATTATTATTGGACTATTTTAGTCTTTAATTATTTTTAAAAGAATTAACAAAAAATAAATAACTTTTTATCGATATTTTAATCTTTATGCATTTTCATAGTTTTAAATAAAAAATGAAATTTTGTAAGAGATGGTGGATCAATTTTCTATATTTCTCAATAGAAGTTTCTATACTTTTGCATTTATCAAATATTTATTTACAACTAAATAAAAGTTTCCATATTATATATTTTTGTAAGTAAAAAAATAAGGATGTAAGTGATGAAAAAAAAAGAAAGAAGCGACCATATTCTTTATCTTTCATACTAGTCTCGTACAAATGTTAAATATTGTATGAACATAATGCATTTAAGAAATACACTTCAGGAAAGAGAAACTTGAATGTTCATTCAAATGTAATCGAGACACAAATAAGAAGAAAGAAAAATATTTTTTCTGTCTTAATTTAGATTAGTCAAATAAAAGGAGGTAAATATTTTTAATCTTCTTAACATTATTTTTCTTCACTTTTTGCTTTAAGGGCCAAAATTAAAGAAAAAAGTATTTTCCAAAACCTATCCAAAGAATTTTGTTATGTGCCTTTCGTGTGTATGTTTCATAACATATGCATATTTATCTTTTGAATCGTATCTAAAATCTTGCTCCTACTTGACTGTTGGATTGCTATTGCACAATCTATCTGTGTGGGCCTCTATGCCTTGATTCCAAACACTACATATTTGACCAATCTTATAAAATGGATAGTAAAGCATGGTTCTCCATTCAACTTTAATTTCTTGTTTAATGTTGTTACTTGGGAATATATTTCATCAACCCATCAAACCGAACATCACTTTTTTTTTTTTTTAAGAAACACATCAACCTTCTTTTTTTGTTTTTTTCTTTAAATAATATGAATATCTGTTAAAAAGAAATAAAAGACTAATATATGTTTGAACCAAATCTGTAAGAATATGAAACATAAAGCCACACTCATACGTAAAATATTGGTCGTGCAAATAATCTGCCACTATGTGTGCAAGTGCAAGCAAAGCTTTCTGATATATATAAATATGCAGAATCTGGTTTCTGCTACACACGTTTCTTCTTTCAAATGGCTTATATGTGACAGTAACAGACAAGGAATTTATCTGAAGAGGCAAAGGATAGGGTGCATGGTACTAGCTGCTATCTTGGTTCTAATAAGATAGCGTACAAAGTACAACAGCACGAAAATTCATTTATACTTGACCCTTTCAACAACTTGGTTTTCATTGCTTTTCTTCACACAATATCTCATACAATGCAACAATATCTACACCAATTGCAGTTACCTTTTAGGCACTACTGGGGTGGGGATGTAGCATATAACACAAGATTCCAAGGGCTTGAAAAAAGTTATTATGATTATCCAAGATAATTTTAGTTCAGTGTTACCATTGAGTTGGTGATAAAATATGCTTGAGTAATTTGTGTAAGGTTATTATTATTCTGAGTTCTCATTGTCACTGAAACCGGAAAAAGAAATCATGGAAGATGAATATATGCAAAAGCTTTGTGTTTGACTCCTTTTTCTTTTTAGTAGCTTTTTGTGATATGGGTAATATTCATTGATTTGGTCAAAGCTTTTGAAGAGAAATTACTATCCAATTTCGTGATAAAGCATATTTTTTCAATGAAAATAAAAATTAAAAGTTGATTCAGATGTATCAATATATTTTTTCATAATTTTAATTTTTTTATAAAAATAAATTACTCTCTAAATTTTTTTTATTCAAACGCATGTCTTTGGATTACAAAGAAAAGGGAAGATATGGTAAATGATTCATTTTAATAAATTCTCAAATTCATATTTAAAAAAATATCTCTCTTAATTTAAATATCCTGAGACATTGGTTGTTTTACTGTGTTGTTGTTGGTTTCCTTTTTCTATTAATAAAAAAATATAAAAAAGTTTGTCCGCACTTTTCTTCTAAAATATACCTTTAACTTTATTATTGAGCATTTATGTGACTTTAAAATACCAATGTCTAACAAAATAATGCTGAATTAAGAAAAATATTAAGCTTGCACACTACTCACTCCTACTTGTGCTGATAAAATAAAAATAAATAAACTTATTCTTTCTTGAAAAATTTAAATTAACTTACAGTCTTCATGCGCCCATTACAGTGTTGGTCCTTCGGCCCAGTATAGAAATGAGTCTTATGTTGTAGTGACAATTTCTTTTAGCGCCCCATACTTTCTGTTTGCACATCTATAACTATGGGGAAGTCTAAATTGTTCATGGGCTAGAAACATTATTCATTGGATACTGAAATGTAATCTATAATTCAAAAAGTGCATTACAGGTTACATAATATATAAATAAAAAAATATATTTCAGATTTTATAATTTAGAATATTTTTAAATTCCACAATCCAAAAATTTAAATTACAAACAATTTATATTTTCTTAATATAACATTTTGTATTTTTCATGTATTAGAAACTTTTATTGTATATAAATTATATAATAAATCTAAATATAAAATTTCACACATTTATCATAATATTTTAAAATAAAGTTCTCCACATAAGATTTAATAAAAATATCTTCATAAAATTATAAACAAATAAAATAAAACAATGTTTCTCTATTAATTTACTGGGGACTCATACCACCTATTAAATCCTCTTCTCACGTGTAATACACAATAATCACAAATTTAAAAACAAAACAAACACCACACAAAGACAAGAGTATGCTAGAGAGTTTAAAAAAATATATTTTCATAAATTAAATTTCTATCTCAACCAAACAATAAGAAATCAAACTTTCATAATTCATCTCATACATTACATTATCATTAACACATCACACTCTTGTGACACGGTTAATCATATGATCTGGTCTAACCAGTTCTTTTTTCACACCGTAGCGTTATCAATTCGTATGATCTACTATAACCGATTCTTTTTCACACCGTAGCATAATCATATAAGCATTTCAATCCATATGATCTGGTCTAACCAGTTCTTTTTCACACCCTAGTGTGGTCATCTAAACATTTCAATCCATATGATCTGTTCTAACCGGTTGTTTTTCATACCGTAGCGCAGTCATATGAACCGTTTAACCCACATGATCTGGTCTGACTGGTTCTTTTTCACACTGTAAAGTAGTCATATGAATCCTTTAACCCACATGATCTGGTCTGACCGGTTTTTTTTACACTGTAGCACAATCATATGAATCTATTAATCCATATGATCTAGTCCAACTAGTTCTTTTTCACATCGTGGCACAATCAAATGAACCTCCTTCGACTCTCACCACTTAGCCATCTTCCTTTATGATTCCAATGAGTAGTAGAGTCAAGATACGATCTCAATACAGTATGTCTTGATCACACACCACATCATTCACAAGCATTGATACTATATCATATAATACATAAACACTCATTCAATTTCATCTAAATTCATACTTAATAAAATAAGTAATTACAATATCTATAAAAAAAATATGCAATTAGCATCTCTTACCCGAATTCACAAATATATCTTACACATAATGCGTAGCAATCACTATTTCAAAATAAATTAACATCTAAAAAAACATACAACTAGTTTCCCTTACTCAAATACACAAGACAAGTAATTACAATATCTATAAAAAAAAAATACAACTAGCTTCCCTTACTAAATATCATAACTTCAGATAAATTTCTATTCAAAGTAACATTTATAAAAACATATAATTAGCTTTCCTTACTTAACATTTAAAACAAAACATGCAATTAGCTTCTGCTACCCGAATTCACAAAACAAATAAATACATTATCTACTAAAAATATTGAAACTAGCTTCCCTTACCTCTATAAAGTATAGATACTCAAATGAGTTCCAAAAACCTAAAATCACGGGCAACATAACTCTATTCAAGAATCTGATCAGACATTTTTTCTCTACTCAATGCCAGAAATTTAGGAGTGACCTCTAATCGTCAGTTTGATAAGGAAGGAAGGTGAAATTTTAGATAAAAGGCATAGAAAAGGAAAAAAAACCGCTTCTTAGAGAGAGTTGGTAGTCTTTTATAAAAATAAAACTGAATATCTTCTTAGAGAGAGTTGGTAGTTGTTATTATAAAAATAAAAACTAAATAATTAATTTTTATTTATTTAAACAACTTTGTTGTTAAAAATTATTCAAATGTTATCTTATCTAAAACTAAATTTTATGTTAGTTTTATTTTGAAGCTATTTTCTAGGGTATTAGACTTAATACCCATCCAAGTTACATAGGATGACGAAGAAGAAATTGTCTACTATAGTGTTGTTGGGCAATTGCTTCCTACACTACAAATTGTAAGTTGTATCATACAATTTTTTAAAAATATTAGAATTGCCCTTAACATTATTATTTTGAAAGGAGGGTACAGTATAGGTCATTACAATATAGGTCATTGGAGAAACCTCTCTAGGGTGTTGAAGGTGGTTCATGAGTAGTGAGTTGATGTAAAAGAAAGTACGAAGAGGAAGGAAGAATAAAAGAGTACATTATATTAAGTTCAAAACATAGTTTAGAGTAAGGGGAGCATTAAATATTTCTATAATAGATAACATTTTTAGCGTCTAAGACTTAAGACAAAAGACAACTGAGTAAACATCAAAGCCCTAGCGGAGCATCTCAGAACTAGCGAAGGAGTCTTGGAGCATTGTTGGATGAGCTGAGGAGCACCATAAAAAACGTCTAACCCTTCAATAGTTACAGAAATACTTTAATGGTTGAGTTGTGGAATCCACATTTTGAAAGGGTGAACAACTGAAGACAAAGACAATGTGACGAGTCGACAGGGACACAAGGAAGAATGCCATAATGAAAAGTTTACAGAACATCGCAACAAAGAAGGCAGGAATAATAGAGAATAAATGGGAAGAGAGGTTATACTTTGTCATCATTAAGACTTGACAGTATTTTAGATATTTCATTAATGATATATACTACAGACACAATTTTGTATAATACGACAATTGCTTCCTGCGCCCTCATATTTTTAAAATATCAGTCTTGTCCTTAGGTGTTAAAATGACTTTCGAGATTGGTGTTTCAGAATTATTTATGGAGGTGTAAAAATGACTTTCGAAATTGACATTCTGGAAACTCCATTTCAGAAATAGATTTTCCATAACTCAATTTTTTCACCACCACATACTTTTTCGGAATGGAATTTCATATGATTTCCAAAATAATGAAAAAACAAAACCACAAACTTACAACTGCACAACCATGTCGCGGACTGCTAGAAACCGCTATTCAAACAACAGCAAACACTTCCTAACCAAATCAAACCTTTTTCACCAAAATCCAACCTAAATTAATTTTAAATCAAAACCAAATCAAATTTCAGAACTTACCATAAAAAGGAGACCAAATGGAACGAAAACCAAACACCAAGGACGACGTTGCACTACCTCATTGCTGAACCAAACTGCTATCCCAACCGAAACCCCTTTATATTAATCTAGAGAGACACTTTTATCTTTTTCCTTCCTATGATGGGGTGCGGGAAGTAATTTGTGGGGTACAGAAAGCAATTGTTGGCAACTACATGTTTGTTGTTATTAATTGGGCTTTTTGGATCCTATGATAGATTTTGGAGAATTTTGGGCTATGTCACAAGCACACGACACTTTTATATATTCTGTAATTGAAACTTTTATATTTTTTCCCACATTTTTTCTAAAATAATCTTTTGAAACTTTTATATTCAGAAAAAAATAATCTAAAATGTACTAAAAGATTTTTTTTTTTCAAATTACAGATTCCTGTATATTCTGTAAACAGACATCTCAAAAGGAAGATTTGGAATAAATTTCAGAAGTTGTAATCTATTATTGAATTTTAACTATTTTGAAAAACCATGTTATAGAATTTATTATCAAAAAATAAACTATACCGAACAGTTTGTTTTGAACCCACTACTATCTGAACGTTATTTTCTGATTGTCATTACGCTTTCTCGCAGAAATTATTCTATTCTATAATTGTAATTTATAGCAGAAATAGCGTAGTTTGCAAGAGTTGTGTTCTTTACCAGCCAACCTGTAGCTAAAAAAATTAAAAGCCTTCTCTATTTTTTTTTTCTTTTCAAAAGGATTATTCGGAAATTTTTAATTTTTAATTTTCGGATTGAATATTCTATAATATATTTCAAATGGTGCTGTAAACCTTGTTTATAATAACAAATTTTAAGATAAATATTTCTCGAAATAATCCATTCAAAATAGTTAAAACAATTAAATTATACATTTCGGATTGTATTTTGATTGTTTTCTTCCTCTTCTGCATATTGTATATTTTTTTTTTCTTATTTGAACCTTGAATTCAGAGTATGATTTCTTTTTAAATTGAAACTTTTCAAAATCAACATTGCACATCCAAAGTCAAGAAGTTGTAAAAGATTTAGTGGTTTAGGTTTTATAAAACTCAAAAAGATGAGAAGTTGTAGAATTTATTATTTTATTATAAACTAATTCTATATATGAAGAGGAAGATGTTCTCACTCTAAGACTTTTAGATATCTTATATATATGGTAGTTAAAATAAAGTTTTATTAACTACTTATATTTGATCATTTATTTAAGATATCTTTATTTTAAAAAGAAGTTTAGTACCAAGTGTTACAAATATTATTCCAAAAATTACTTAAGAACTAATATCTCCATTTTAAAATGTTTCCAGAATTTCTATATAATTTTACTACTTATTTGAAAAATAAATTAGCAATCAAAATACCATCTAACTTTGTCACATGAAATAAAATGGTTATTTTGAAAAACAATCAACTATCACCAAATTTGAATCTTTAAGATTTTTTTTGTTTTTGAAACCCCAAGTATAAAATTCATAAAAATATTCATCGAAGAAAATTATAGTAAGTGGAAGAGGTGTATACAAGTCATACGACACAACTTGAAACTTAGTTCTACAAACTATATATTTTTCAAATATTTGAATATCTCTTTTTAGTTGTTTTCTTTATTATTGTAAGTGTTTTATATACAAATCTTAAAAAAGACAGCTGTTTTGAGACATTTTAGATGTATTTTTATGTTATATTGTCTATTTTCTCATGAAGACAAGAATATGATCATCATGTATTAAATAATTAATATATTTCACCAACGAACTTTTCTTGATAAGACAAGAATATGATCATCATGTATTAAATAATTAATATATTTCACCAACGAACTTTTCTTGATAAGTTAGAACAGTCTCTCTGTATATCTTTAATTAATGCATTATTTCTAATTTTCATAATGGATTGACATGTAAGGAAGGAGATATATCTTTTTACATGTCTTTATACTTTCAAAATATCTTTTTATAGTCTTTCATTCAATATTTTATCCTTCATTGAAAACAAACTTTTTCTCTATGAAAGCTGAAAGATAATATAAGAAATTTTAACTAATAATTTTAGATAACAATTATAGTTATTAAGTATTTAACTCACGTAAATTATGTATCATTTAATAAAGGTGTTTTTTTTTTTTTCTAAAATAGAGTTTATACAATGTATAAGTTAGAAGTAATAATCTATTAGGGATGGGTCATAGATCAATTTCTGGAGAATGTTTAATAATTGGATGTCTTTATTGTGTGCTCTTAGAATTCCTTTGGAGGTTAATTCTCAATTTTGTTGGAAAGTTTATCACTTTATGTTATCTCTAGCTTACAAAGATTATTTTTGTTATGTGAAAAGTTATTTTATCTTTACGTTGTTAACTGATGTGATTAAATTATATGTGTTGAAGATCTCACATCGACTAAAGATGAGGTCTTTCAATAGTTTATAAGTAAGTACAAACCTCGTCTTAGAAGCCGGTTTTGTAAGGTTGAGTTAGACTTAAAGTCCACTTCTTGATAGTATGGATATAAATTTCTAATGTTATTCTCATCTTTAAGAAAACTTTGTTCTTTTTAAATAAGATTCACCTCAAGAAGATTTGACTAAAAAAGCATGGTCATCAATCTTTCCTCCCTCAAGTGTGTTCCTTACTTGGAGATTATCATATAATCATATGTCTATAAATGAGAATCTTCATAAAAATTAGTGCATTCTTGTTTCAATTTATAGCCTGTGTGGTTGCATAGAAAAAAACTTCTCAATATCTATTTAAAGTTTTCAAACAATTAGAATTTGACTAAAAAAGCATGGTCATCAATCTTTCTTCCCTCAAGTGTGTTCCTTACTTGGAGATTATCATATAATCATATGTCTATAAATGAGAATCTTCATAAAAATTATTTCATTCTTGATTCAATTTATAGCCTGTTTGGTTGCATAGAGAAAAAACTTTTCAATATTTATTTAATGTTGTCAAACAGTTAGATAACTGACATTTTTCGATAGAATTAGAAAAAAAATATTTTGACACTACTATTCACAAGACATTCCATTTGACACCTCATTTATCTAATAAAATATTATATAATAAATAAAATAATAATATGTAATAGTGTCAAATGAAAATAATATGGTTGATCAGTGGTGTCAACCTATCACCACTCTAGAATTAGATGCCTTCATTTTAGACAAACCTATAGCAATCAAACTATAAAATTTTGAATTCTTAAAGAAATTTCAATTTGTATTCACCATCTTCCTCTCTTTAAGAATGTTGAAGTGTATTTGTTAGATATCTCACATCCAATAGAGATAAGATCAAATTGATATATGCCAATTTATTAAGCTGCTTTTATGAGATTGGATAAGACTTAAATTTTACTATCTTAATATAGTATCAGAGCCTTAAAAGTCTATCCTGGTTGAGATTTGAATTTATAGTGTTATCTATTATTGGGTTCCTCTCAATTTCTCCATTTAATATCTTTGACGTGGTAAACACACTAAGTCTTCAATGTGAGAGGACGTGTTATAGGTATCATGTCAATTGAAATTTGTTTATAATTAAATTATACTTAAATTCTACTATCTTAATATAAAATCAGAATATTGGTATCCTTTTTTTTTTGCAATAGTAGAGATAATTTCTTGTGGTGGGTTTTTGAATTCATTGAACTCTTGGTTATAGGCATTCACATTGCTCTTACTATTGAACTCTTGGTTGTTATGCTTGCCCTGTAACAAGCTCATCAATGTGGTTAGCATTGTTTATAATTGGGGTGTGATTCTCAATTTCTACATAAAGCTTTTAAGGTTGTTCAAATTGTCCCTTGCAACCTGTGGGATAGATAGTGTAAGTGTTTAGAGTTAACCCGTCCGTACATTTTTGTCACATGTTTTATTTTTGGAAGTTATCTTATTTGGGATTAGCTTGCCGATTAGATAATTTACCAAGTTTATTAGCTATTTTTATTTAGAAATAGTTGTGGTCTCCCTATTTTGTTTTGTATAATTTGGTTTCATGAGTTTTAATCTAACCTTCGACCACTTTTGTAGCTTTTTTTTTTTTTTTTTTTTTTTTTTTTTTTTTTT
>Ga0099824_1009704_pt1 | contig 11701 bp, 9 predicted proteins | sample SiratrowhiteBW_FD_76837 | JGI IMG/M metagenome (GOLD analysis project Ga0099824, IMG submission 76837) | Root nodule microbial communities of legume samples collected from California, USA - Siratro white BW | ecosystem: Host-associated > Plants > Roots > Nodule | place: USA: California... | reverse complement strand
GTGAAAGTGCAACCATTTGATGTGTAAAGGGGCATGATCCGCATAGCTCTACCCTATAGTAAATAGCTGTGAATGTTTGTTCTAAATAATCTTTCAACATTTTTTTTGATGTTGTTAAAATAAAAGTAATTATTTTTGATGTGGTAGGGGGCAGATCACTTCTTTGAGCAAAATGAATACGGAAACTCAACACAAAAGTAAGAGGAATGAAAAGGAAAGCATTCATGTTTAGCATAAGCTTTCTGGTTGATGGAAGAATAAACAAAGGGTCTTTTGAGTGTGCGGTGAACACAGGTATAATAGGAAATAGATCTTGTACAAACTGTGCAACAAAGAAGGCATATGCATATTAGACAACTTTGGCCGTGGAACGGTCTTTATTTATGTCTGTCATTGACTTTTGGTTTTATTGAGGAGTTGTGAAAGTGCAACCATTTGATGTGTAAAGGGGCATGATCCGCATATCTCTACACTATGGTAAATAGCTGTGAATGTTTGTTCTAAATAATATTTCAATGTTTTCTTTTATGATATGAAAAAAGGGTCATTATTATTGGTCATGTTTACTTTTTTATTGTCTAATTTAATATCATTTTAATTTTAACCGAAATGAACAGGTAATGTAACAATTCAACATCTATTTCTCTAAACACACCTTTAACTATTAGGTGAATTTCATGTCTTATAAAAATAAATTCAATCTGTGATTGAATAGGACTTACTTAAATTTATTCATAATAATGAGTAAGTGAGTGTTAGTTAAATATTTCTCTATTTTTAAATTATTTTGTATACATAATGTGAGAAATGTGCTATTTTCATATCACTCTTCATTCTCCACACTCATATAAAACTTACTCTCTCTCTCTCTCTCTCTATATATATATATATATATATATATATATATATATTATTTTATTAATATATAATATTTTATTAACAAAAATCAGTATTAAATAAAAGTATATCATGAATATTGGTGTTAAACTAATATTTTCTATTAGGGAAATGATTTTTTAGAAAGTGGTAATATTTTCACATTCTCCACACCCATAATATATATATATATATATATAATATTTTATTAACAAGAATCAGTGTTAAATGAAAATTATTATGAACAATGATGTTAAATTAAAGTTTTTCTTCTTTAAAGCACTTCTCCAAACCTAAAAGACAATAATTTCTTATTTGTGCCTCTTAGTTAATGTGTTTGTGTAGGTTAGTAGTTGTAAAAAATGTAAAAACATTAATATTTCCATTTATATGTTAATTATTTTTTTATTTAACGTAATCTTTAATATTTACATGTATATTGCAATAGATTTAAAGTGTAGTGATATAATTGGGATAACCACATTCGAAATATTATTTATTTTTATAATATTTTTTCACAATTTTGATACACTTTTTTTTTTTAAATAGTATGTTTCAGTATAGACATTTAAATTTCCATGTATAGATAAAATTATTGTGTATATAAATTTGTTGATGAAATGATTGTTTAGAAGCAACCGAGAAGAAAGAGAGGGAAAAACTCCTCATTGCTTACAGAAGTTGTGTCTCTTGGGCTGCTGGTTACTCTAATGGACATACAACTTAAATATTCCACACTGGAGTTACAGAACAAGAACATTAATAATTTGTTTCATTTTTTTATATCTATACATGGAACACGTTAAATATCTAGAACAGCACAACTATAATTTTCAAAACTCTAACAACTCTTCGTATACAAATAAATTAACCACATAAGTATTTTATCTAGATTTGTAATATTGATAATTTATTTATCTTTTATATATTTTTAGTACTTTAAGAATAAACTTGTATAAATCAATGAATCTGAATGAAAATAGATTTTTGGTTGTATTTCTTTTCAAAAGTGTAAGAGATATTCTCTACTAGGGTTCTACCTTGAATCATCTGATCTTATCAAGAATTCTTCAATTCTTGTGGCGATCGTAAAGACTTATCAAACGTCAATGGTTTTTGGCATCCATCATTTCCTTTACTCGAATCTGATCCTTGTTCTTTATTTCTTCTGTATTGTTATTTTTTTCCCAGATTTTGTCCAATCTTTCATAAATTCATATCTCATGTTTTGCTTATCTTACGTCACAAAATTAATCTTACGTTTCTGTGCAAATTTGCACGTGGAATCACATCATTTGGTAATCAGAGTAAGGTTGGTCATAATTCGTCTTTCAATTTTCTAGTGTGTCAATTTTTCTTCAATTCTGGTTCTGTACTGCGTTTCTGTTCTTAGTGTTTATCACATGTTCATCATTTTTCAATCATATCAATCCTTTCAGTCTATGTGATTTGGTCTAAGTTGTTGTTAAGTGTTAAATATATGCTCGTTTTATTAGAATTTTTTGTATAATTTCATTTTCAGTTGTTGCAATTTCATGTTTTACTGTCCTAAGTAAAAAAAAAAAATCTGTTGCAAAAGTAAATAAAAAGTACAACTACTGTATTCTAAATTTAAGTGCATCCCACTTGTTTGATAAAATTTCTAAGTGTCAAGTGTTTTCTCTAATCATTGTTTAATGTTTGTTTTGCTTGTTTGTTGGTAGTAAAATTGTTCTTTAATACTTCCTTGTTGTTTTTGACTGTTAAATTTTGTTTAAGCAATATGATTGTTGCACTTAACAATAATTCTTAGTTATAGATTGTTTGATTTAAGTAAGAACTTTAAGTCAGGGAAGGAGTGGTAAAAGGTAAGAGTGAAACATTAGAGAAAAAGCCATAATAGAGAGCACTATACACGAGTAGTACATCTCTGAGTGTAAACAAGTGAGAAGAGTGGTGAGGTCCTATTACTTCACATTTTGGTTCTTTTCTTGAAGTATGGTAGGAACAGGTGATGAAGGTAATCTTCAACTTGAGAGAGCTCAAAGATTGCTACTTGATGCTATGACTATACAATTGCAAAGAATGATGAGAGAAAACAATAATGAATTCTATGGAAGAATTGAACAGATAGATAATCAAATGAATAATAATGAAGATGATCATAATGGAGATAGGAGAAGACAAGATAAAAGGAGAAGAAGAGGCCATGAAGATGAATATAGAGAGGACAAAATTGAGGGAGTCAAAATACAAATTCCCTCATTTAAAGGAAAAGTGATCCTGAGGCCTATTTGGAGTGGGAAATGAAGATTGACCAATTATTTGCATTCCACAACTATATAGAAGAAAAGAAGTTGAAGGTGGCAACCATGAAATTCACTGATTATGCTCTCATTTGGTGGGACCAATTGCAAAAAGAGAGGGCAAGATATAGAGATCTATTGGTGAATACTTAGGAGGAAATGAAGAGATTGATGAGAAGGAGGTTTGTCCCATCCCATTTTCATAGGGACTTGCATAACAAGCTACAAAGACTTATACAAGGTAGTAAGAGTGTAGATGAGTATCATAAGGAGATGGAGGTGACTTTGATTAGAGCCAACATCAATGAAGAATGGGAGGCAACCATGGCTAGATTTCTACATGGGCTAAATAGTGACATTAGAGATGTTGTGGAGTTACAAAATTATGTTAAGTTGAAAGAATTAGTGCATCAAAATATCAAGGTAGAGCACCAACTCAAGAGAAAAGGCACCATGAAGAGAGGTTCTTCTAACTTTTACCAAATAGGTTGGAAGGAAAAATCAAAGAAGGAGGGAGCTACTTCACCTAATGTATCTGTTACTATTCCTCAAAGGACACATAACAAGTCCAATGAGGCTCCAAAGAAAATAAGAAGTAGTGATATTAAATGTTTCAAATATTTGGAGAGAGGTCACATAGCTTCTAAATGTCCAACTAAAAGGAACATATTGGTTAAAGATGGAGAGATTGTTAGTGAATCCTCTTCAGAATCTACTGTAGAAAGTGAAGAAGAGTATGATGAAGAATTTGCAGTTGAAGGAGATTTATTTATGGTGAGGAGGTTATTGGAAAGCCTTTCAAAGGAGAATGAAAGAAGTCAAAGAGAGAACATCTTCCATACACAGTGTCTAATTCAAGATAAGGTTTGTTCCTTGATTATTGATGGAGGGAGTTGCACTAATGTTGCTAGTTCAAGATTAGTTTCAAAACTGAATTTGGAAACCAAGCCTTATCCTCGACCATATAAGCTTCAATGGCTTAGTGAAGATGGTGAGATAGGTGTGAACAAGCAAGTGAAAATATGTTTCTCTATTGGAAACTATCATGATTCTATTTTATGTGGTGTGGTACCAATGGGGGCAAGCCATGTGCTTCTTGGAAGGCCTTGACAATTTGATAAAAGGGCTAATCATGATGGATACTCTAACAAGTATTCTTTTGTGCATAATGAGCGAAAAGTTACACTTGTACCTTTGTCTCTCTGAGAGGTGTGTGAGGATCAAAACAAATTGAGAGAGAAAAGAGAGCAAGAGAACAAAACATTGAGAGAAAAAGAAAAGTGAAAAGAAAGAGAGAAAAGAGAGTTTGTTAGTAAAAGTGAGGGAAGTAAAAAGAGCTTTGCTAACAAGACAGTCACTTTACATGCTTTATTGTAAAGAACTCAATTTGAATTCTAATGTTTCTAACAAACATCCTAGTGGTGTTGATTATGTTTTACAGGAATTTGAAGATGTCTTTTCCTAGGAAATACCACCCAGATTACCACCTTTGAGAGGGATTGAACATCACATTGATCTAGTTCCTGGAGCTGTATTACCCAATAGGCCAACCTATAGGATTAATCCACAAGAGACCAAGGAGATTTAAAAAACAAGTAAAGGACTTAATTCACAAAGGATGGGTCATAGAAAGTTTGAGCCCATGTGTCGTTCTAGTGATTTTAGTGCCTAAGAAGGATGAAACTTGGAGGATGTGTTCTGACTGTAGAGCCATCAACAACATCACCATCAAGTATAGACATCCCATTCCCAGGTTAGATGATCTTCTTGATGGGTTGTATGGATCATGCTACTTCTCTAAAATTAATTTGAAGAGTGGATATAATCAAATTAGGATTAGAGAAGGTGATGAGTGGAAGACAACTTTCAAGACAAAATATGGATTATATGAATGGAAGGTGATGCCCTTTGGGTTAACCAATGCACCTTGTACTTACATGAGGTTGATGAACCATGTTTTGAGAGGGTTTTTAGGAAAATTTGTGGTAGTTTATTTTGATGATATTCTTGTGTATAGTAAGTGTTTAGAGGAACATTTAGAACATTTGAAATCTATTTTTTGCATGTTCTTAGAAAAGAAAAGTTGTATGCTAATTTAGAAAAATGCACTTTTTGTCAAGATCATGTGGTCTTCTTGGGATTTGTAGTTAATTCTAGTGGAATGCATGTAGATAAAGAGAAAATAAAAGCAATCTAAGAGTGGCCAACTCCTAAGTGTAAGTGATGTGAGAAGTTTCTATGGGTTAGCTAGTTTCTATAGGAGGCTTGTGAAGGACTTTAGTACTATTGCTGCACCTCTTAATGAGCTAGTTAAGAAACATGTGGGATTTAAATGGGGACAAAAACAAAAACAAGCCTTTGTTGCCCTTAAGGATAGGCTTACTCATGTGCCCATACTTGCATTGCCTAATTTTGCAAAATCTTTTGAATTAGAATGTGATACATCTAATGTCGGCATTGATGCTATTTTAATGCAAGATAGCCATCCAATTGCTTATTTTAGTGAGAAATTAAGTGGAGCTGCACTTACTTATCCTACTTATGATAAAGAATTGTATGCCCTTGTAAGAGCTTTGCAAACATGACAGCATTATCTTTTGCCCAAAGAGTTTGTGATTCACAATGATCATGAGTCCTTAAAGTATTTAAAGGGACAAGACAAGTTGAATAAGAGACATGCTAAATGGGTAGAGTTCCTTGAGCAATTTCCATATGTGATCAAGCACGAAAAAGGTAAGTCTAATGTGGTAGCGGATGCACTATCACCCAGGTATGCCCTATTCACTTTCTTGGAAACTAAATTCATTGGTTTTGAGCATATTAAGGAGTTGTATGAACATGATTCTGATTTTTCTCATATCTATAATTCATGTGCACTTGCTGCCCAAAATGATTTTTTAGATATAATGGATATTTGCTAAAAGACAAAAGACTTTGTGTGCCTAAAAGTTCTATTAGAGAGTTACTTGTTCAAGAGGCACATGAGAGGGGCTTAATGGGTCATTTTGGGGTTCAAAAGACCTTAGACATATTGTATGAGCATTTTTATTTGGCCACACATGAAACATGATGTGCATAAGTGGTGTGAAAAGTGTCTTGTTTGTAAAAGATCAAAATCAAGGGTCATGCCACATGGTTTGTATACCCCTTTGCCTATTCTTGATTGCCTTTGGACTGACCTTTCCACTAATTTTGGTTTAGGTATGCCACGATCTAAAAGCGGCAAAGATTCCATTTTGTTGTGGTTGATAGGTTCTCTAAGATGACTCATTTCATACCATGCAGAAAGGTGTATGATGCTTGTCATGTGGCAGATTTGTTCTTCAAAGAGGTGGTAAGACTCCATGGATTACCTAAGAGTATTGTGAGTGATAGGGACTCTAATTTCCTAAGCCACTTTTGGAGGACTTTATGGGGGTAAGATTGGTATTAAACTTTTATTTTCTACTACTTTCCAGCCCCAGACTGATGGGTAAACTGAGCTAGTAAATAGAACTCTTTCTTCTCTTCTAAGGGTTATAATTAAAAAGAATATTAAGTCTTGGAAAGAATGTTTACCTCATGTTGAATTTGCATATAATAGGGCAGTCCATAGTACTACTCAATTTTCTCCATTTGAAATTGTTTATGGATTTAACCCTCTAACTCCTCTTGATTTATTGTCATTGCCTAAAGATTTTGTTTTGAAGCATTAGGGTGGCAAGGCAAAAGCTAAATTTGTAAAGAAGATCCATAAGAAGGTAAAAACACAAATTGAGAAGAAAGTGGAAAGTTATGCTAAGCATGCAAATAAAGGAAGGAGAAAGGTAGTCTTTGAACCTGGTGATTGGGTTTGGGTACATTTCAGGAAGGAGAGATTTCCATCTCAGAAAATCTAAGTTAATGCCAAGAGGAGATGGACCTTTCCAGGTGTTGGCCAAAATCAATGATAATGCATATAAAATTGATTTGCCAGGTGAGTATAATGTTAGTAATACCTTTAATGTGTCTAATCTTTCTCTATATGATGCAGACAATGAGCTTAGAGGTTTGAGACCAAAGGCTTTCAAAGAAGGAGGGAATGATGAGGACATCCAGCCCAAGTCCAACTTGAAACTCCAATTAAAGAATCTTTGCAAAGATTGAGAGGTCCTATGACTAGAGCAAGGGCTAAGAAGGTAGATGAGTCATTACAACAAATGGTGTCATCAATCTTTGAAGCTACAACTCAAGAGAAAGACTTAGATCATAATTAAAAATGTCCTAATAATTGAAGGCCAATAGTTACTTAGACAATTAAAAAAATAATAATAATAGTGATCATAAAATGTCTAGGACTGATTTTGAGACCAAGACCTTCACTTCTTTAGGTCTCTATTAACCACATAAGCATTTTATCTAGATTTGTAATGTTGATAATTTACTTATCTTTTATATGTTTTTAGTACTTGAGAACAAACTTGTATAAATCATTTTGATCTGAATGAAAGAGGAACTTTTGGTTGACCAAGCCCCTTTAATAGTTCCCGTAACCACAACGGTTCAATGGTGGTGGCTGCTATAGTTTAATATTCAGCCTTCGTTGAAGATTTAACAACAGTGGGTTGCTTCTTAGAGGACCAAGAAGTGGCATTGACCCCATATAAATAAGATAGGCAGTAATAGACTTGTGATCATGAGTATCTCTAGCCCAATCAATATGACAAAATAATGTTGCGGAGAGAGATCTGTGACGCGAGAGAGGTGAAGACCATGGTCAAGTGTCCCCTTGAGATAGCAGAGTAAAAGCTTGACAACTTTTATGTGAATGTCAATGGGAGCTTGCATGTACTGTGATAGTTTATTCACTGAAAAAGAAACATCTAGATGGGTAAGATACAAATATTATAGGGAACCAATAATACGACGGAACTCCCGAATATCACATGAGGGAGTACCAAACATTGGAGTCTAATCACATGAAGTAAAAAGAGGGGTGAAGACAGGCGTTGCATCTTGCATGTTAGTAGAAATCAATAACTCACGTACATAATGTTGTTGTGAAAGAAACAAATCGTGAGATGTAGGGAGGATTTCCATACCAAGGAAATGATGAGGAGACCCGAGATCCTTTAAAGAGAACTTCAATACAAGGGCAGTCTTGAATGCATTTAGAAATGAGTTGTTGTTGGCCGTGATTAGTAGATCATCTACATAAAGAATAAAGTATGCAACAACATCGTCCCGATTGTATACAAATAAATAAGTGTCATATCAAGAATTAAGAAAAATCTATATGTCATAAGAAAATCTTTTAAAGCATTATACCAGGCACGAGATGCTTGTTTGAGATTGTACAACGCTTTATGAAGCTTGCATACATAATCTAAAAAGTGAGAGTTAACAAAACCTGGTGGTTGAGACATGTAAATATCCTCTAAGATACTACCATGAAGAAATGAATTATTAACATCCATTTGACATAAAAGGCCAACCATTAAAGAGAGCAATGTAGAGGACCAGTTTGATAGTGTGGGGCTTAATGTCTAGACTATAGGTTTCAGTATAGTCCATACCAGGACGTTGGTAAAACCCTTTGGCAACAAGACAAGCTTTATATCGAGTTATAGATTAACCGAGATCCCGCTTTAGACAAAAAAACCTACTTATTACCAATAATGTTGAATTGTGGTTGCTTAGGGATAAGGGACCATGTACAATTGGCAAGTAATGCATTGAATTCTTCTAACATTGCTTGCCTCCACTCAGAATGTTTCAAAGCCTGAGAAAGACAAGAAGGTTTAATTTGGTTGGATAGAGGAAATTAGGTGGCTAGGTGAAGCTGTTTGGATTTTAAAATGCCATTTTTAGATCTTGTGACCATTGGGTGGGAATGTTGTTTGGTCTAGGCGAGCATGAGGATGAGTCTACGTGCGTGGAAGGAGATGAACCCAAAGTGTACAAGATATGAAAGAGAGGATTCAGTGGAATTTGGTAATACATGGGGAAGGGGTGAGGTATGCAGTGATGTTGGCATGGATATAGTTGAAGATAAGTTTTGAGATGTGGTAGGTAAAGAGGAGACAGTGGAGGTGGAATTTGAATTTTGAGATATAGGTGTTGGAATGATTTGTATGTGGTTTGAGGGTGTGTGGTCATACAGTTGTATGCATGTAGGGATGGACGTTGGAGAGAGAAAGACATGGTTGTAAGTGCAGAAGAATAAAGGAAGATATTTTCTACAAAGTAAATGTGTCTTCAGGTATATAGTTTTTCAGTTTTAAAATTATAACATAAATAAGCACTTTGAGATGAATTATAATATAAGACACATGGTTGAAATTTTGGGAGAAGTTTGTTATGAACGTACGGGACCAACCAAGGAAAACAAAGACATTCGAAGATACAAAACTTAGAGTAATTTGGTGAGGAGTGAAATAAGGACTGAAGAGGTGACTTCATATTTAAAACAGGTGTGGCCATGCGATTTATAAGATAGGCTACAATTTTAAAAGCATAAGACAAAAATGAGATGGGTAAGGAAGCATGGTGGAGAAGACAACGAGCAGTTTCAACCAAATGACAGTTTTTCCTTTAAAAAGTCCATTGTGTTCTGGGGCATAAGGGGGAGTTGTTAAGTGTGTTATTCCATGAGTTTGAAAGAAAAACTTAAATTTAAAATATATTCACTACCATTATTTGAGTAAAAGGTTTTAATTTTTTTTATTTAATTGATTTTCGGCGAGAGATTTGAAAGTTGGAAAAATACGAGAAACATCATATTTATGTTTAATCGGATAAAGTCACACATATTTTGAAAAGTAATCAATAAAAATGACCATTTATTGAAGATGAAGGTGCAGGACTCCATACATATGAATAAATCAATTCTAAGGCTTGACTACTAGACAAAGTGGACTTAGAAAAGGGCATTTTGTGATTTTTATTCACTAAACAATCTGACACTAGATAGGTGATGAATAAAATGGAATGACATTAGCCTTAAATGCATGATGAAGGATACGAGAAGCGATGTCCTAAGTGAATGTGCTAGGTTGAGAGGGAGGTGTGACAGTGATATGATTGGATTGAGGATGAGTAGGTAAGCAATAAATCTTGTACACATTGTTTTCATTCTTTCCGCGTAATAGGATCACCCCATACTCAAATTCTTGACCTAAAAATGCCATGAGAAAAATTCAATGGATACAAAGTTGCTTTGACATAATTAGGAAATAGAAAAAATATTTTGAGATATTTTAGGAACATAACGAACATTATTTAAGTGAAGCGAGGAGGAGGAAATGAGAAGAGAAGTTGAACCTCTATGAGGGATGGTGAGTCCCTTACCATTCACAACCACAAGTTTATCATTACTATTCTAATCATGAGCTAAAGTGAGATTAGCAAGATCCCGAGTGACATGGTAAGATATACCAGAATCCAAAAGTCAAGATGGTTCGAAGCTAGAATCCTTGTTAACTATATTTGCTTGATGACGAGAATGATTAGAAGGATAATGATGTAATTTGTAGCAAGTCTTAGCAATGTGACCATAACGATCACAATATTTATAAATAAGGGAGATCTAAAGGAAGAGTTTCGTGGATGAGAAGTAGAAGGGTTCCCCTGAGTAGGAGACGCTCCACTAGGAGATGACATTTAACGTTTGTAACGGTCATAAGAGAAAGATGAACGAGAAACATGGTTGGCAGTAACAAGGAAGGATGGTTATTGTCACTCCTCTCGTTGAAGGAAAATTTCATAGTTAACAAGTTTGCCAAAAAGTTCATCAAACAGTAACGAAGTGTTACGAGTGCGGATTCTGGACAAAACTCACGATAAGTAGGGCCAAGACCATTTAGGCCACAATGGCAAGATCAAGATCAACAACAGAATGACCAATAAATGCAAGTTCATCAGCTATGGAGCGAATAGAGCGTAAATAGTCACAAACATTAGAGTCACCTTTGGTGATGGAGGAAAGACACTCTTTAAGAGACATGATCCAAGTGTGAGATTGATTGACATAAACTTTGGTCAATCTCGACATTGCATTAGCGGAGGAGGTAGCAGAGAACATAACAATCAGCGCCTTTGGACCACAAGTACCAAAAAGAGCCAAAAACACATAATTATCTTGACTCTTCTAGGTAAGAAAAACAGGATATTCAACATCTGCGTCACCAGTTCCAATTGTTGCTGAAGGACATGGAAGGGTGTCAGACACATCGCCGAGTACATTATTTACAGTTAACAATAAAGCAACTTGTTTGTACCAAGTGAGGTAATTTGAGGAATATAGTTTAATGGGTAGTTGAGTTGCTATGACAAGTTCTACAATAGAGTAAGCGAAAGAAGTAGTGATGGGCATTGATAGGATCGAGAATGGTTAGTTAAACTTGTAGCTCTAATACCATATAGAAAATATAATTTTTATATATTGAACATGTATATCGTACAAATATGTATGAGTATATATATATATATATATATATATATATATATATATATATATATATATATATATATATATAATATAAAAGGATTTGTTTTTTTATATATGTGTTAGTAATATATAT
>Ga0099824_1009703_pt1 | contig 11702 bp, 4 predicted proteins | sample SiratrowhiteBW_FD_76837 | JGI IMG/M metagenome (GOLD analysis project Ga0099824, IMG submission 76837) | Root nodule microbial communities of legume samples collected from California, USA - Siratro white BW | ecosystem: Host-associated > Plants > Roots > Nodule | place: USA: California... | reverse complement strand
TGTTTTTTTTTTATATATATATATATATATATATATATATATATATATATATGTCTTATTTATTTACTAAAATAGTCAAATATATTAGTTATGATATATTATATTAAAATCACGTTGTAATAAAAAAAGTTTGATGATGTAGAATTAAATATTCCTACAATTTATGGGATTTATTCATTGAATATGGATATTTATTTTGATTTAAGTGAGAGCTTTTTCATGTTTATTTTGTATTTTTATTATAAATTTTGCAATGTGGTTTTAAAATATTATTACAATAAAATTAAAAATATATATAGCAAATACATTACTGGTTATGGATTATTTTAATCCGGGAAAACAAAAACGCAATATTTTTCCTCCCTCTCTCTTTATAAATTTCTCAACATTTCTCTCTTTGTTTTTTAAGTTTTTGTCTTTTTCGTACTTCATTTTGTTTTATTATACTTGGTACTACATGAAGAGGCACGAAATAATTTTATTTTAAATAAAAAAAATCTTTAAAACAAAATGTTTTTTATTTTCTTTATGATTTTGTTATCAATATTAAGATAATTAAGAAAAGTATTTCTCATAATTTAATTAAGAACGTATTAAAATTTTGTAATGTTTAAATAGTTTATTATAGGTCTTTATAATTTGGAGTAAACTGTTTAGCATCAAAACTTTGTTTAGAGGATGAACATTTTAAATAATGAAAATCAGTTTTAATCATTTAGTAGTTTTGTATGTTGGAATATCTGAATGTAAATGGGATGTAATCCCAAGTTTTAACTTTTATTGAGGAAGATTGTTTTATTATTTATTGTGTGAAATGTTGAAATGTATAATTATGAATAATAATATTTTGTACAAATATCTCATATTCATTATTATCTATTATATAGATGTTTTGTGAATATAATTAGATTATGAATCTACCATTTTCTCTTGTTTTGTAATTTGCATACACATGAATTGTGCAATGTACAGGAGAAGTACCTTTTAATGGAATTGATTACCAACTTTGTATAGACTTAATAGCTTTAAAACAATAAAATTATTTGACAAAATTTCTAAGTATTGAATAGTAAGCATTTAATATTTGTGTGTACTAAATCTATCAATACTTATAGACTAGTATAGACTAGTGTTTGAGATATTTTATTATTTATAGCCCAGTAAATATGATTTTAAACTCTTCTTGTAAACTACTTAATTAATTGCGTAGAAGTAATATCTTGTATGATTTCAAATCATTCTTATAAACTACTTAATTAGTTGTGTAGAAGTAATATATTCTGTTGTTAAGGTTTTTAAACATTGTGTATTATAAATTAAATTATAAGTATAAGCATGAATGAAGGAATGCATATAAGGTATAAGTTATTATTTAATTATGTATTAAGTATTGACATTTAATATAGATCCTTTCATTTATTTTATTAATAATCTAAATCATATAAACTAAAATATAAAGTGATAAGAAGTTATAATTAACTGAATTAATTATAAATTTTCCAATCAACTTGTTGTTAGAATTTTATTTTATTTTTTATCATGAAATGCAATAACCTTAATACGGTGGTGAAATAATATGTGAATAAAAACAAAGATTTATTTTTATTTCCTTCTTTAACAAATATGTGTATCCATATACATAATGTAAATTAATACGTTTATATTGGGGTATTACAATTATAGACTACGAGGTTAAAAATATTTTTTATATTAAAAGTATGTGTTTAAAACAAATTTTAATATTATATTAATTTAATATTTCATTATCATTGATTATAAATAGGAAGATTTTTTTTTTTAAGTTTACTGAGAAATAATTTAAGAGAATATTTTTTGAATAAAAAAACAGTTTTTACGTAAGAAAAAGGTGTATGCAGTTAAAATAAATAATAATTAAAAATCGCAACATAAAAATTCTTAACAATAATATATTTGAGAAAAATTTCTAAATTTAAGTTGATATTACAAAAATCCAATTATTTCATAAATAAACTTTTCTCATTGAAAACAGCCGATGATAAAAAAGAAACTCCAACACACTGTAATTCCAATAAAATGGTAGTTTTCGTATTTTCATCTCTTCAAGTTTGAGTAGAAGAGAAGGTGATTTTTTTTTTTTTCGATTTGATTGATTTAATTGGGGCTCAAGTTAATTTTGCTCTCACTTCTATAATTAGTTTTGGTATATTAAAAGACAGATTCATATTACGTTTAATTAAGTTTCTATCCATATGGTTTATATTTTTTTATTCTTGAATTTTTATTTATCAAAATCCTTTCACTTAAGTTTTTAACTTTTTGGTCTTTATTGTCCAATACCATTACAAACACTATGACATCGAAGTGATGTTAACATGAGTCACGGTATCTCAATGTCACGTGTCAATTTTCTATCGAGAGTGCTATATTATTGTAATAGCAGAGAAACTAAAAATGAATAAAAAAATTATAGGGGTGGGAAATTAATAATTACATGGAAAAAAAATTATAAAACAACAAGAAAAAAAGTTATATATTCACGTATATACAATAATCAAATCTTGCTAATAATATATAAGTTTAACTAAAATAAAAATCTTAAATTGAATAATCATAGTTTTCTTTTTTTTTTTGGTTTTTCAATATTCCGAGGTCCTTGACATTATATACATTTTTGTCCAAGTAACACACATACCTAATGATACAATACTGCATTAAGTAACACACATACCTAATGATACAATACTGCATTAAAACTGTACATATTAATGAAGACCGTAAGAAGATTAATGAAAAAATTTGAAGTTATTAGATTCATGGGATAGAATATATATATATATATATATATATATATATATATATACGAATTTGATAACTTAAATAATTATAAAGTGTTATTGAATTAAACATCGAACATAAATAAATGTTTAAATATATGCTATTTGTCTCAGCTTAAAAGTTATTTCTCGAGTTGGATACTTATTTAAAAGATAATTGTAAATTATTCAATATTTAGAAGAATTATTAATTTTGTAAAATAATATTATATAAAATAAAGTTATTTTTAAAAATATAAATTAAAGTGAAAAAAATTAAAAAGTTATAATAAAAACTACCATAAAATTTGGGTATAAAAATAAAAAAAAATGTTTTGAAAAACGAATTAAAATTATTTGCTCTTAAATTCGTTAAATTTCAGTAAATTATTTTCATCTTTAATATATAATTTGATATAATTTTGTTACTTTAAATACAAAAAGATAAATTTATATGACAGAATGCGTTAATGTCATAAAAGTAGCGATATTATTCTCTATGGATATGAATAATTGATGCAAATTATAAAACTTAATTAAAACGAACAATGTTAGTAACATTTGTGATAAAGTCTAAAAGAGTAAGAGGTAAATCACATTTATTAGAGGAAAGAAAATGGATAAACATAACTTATAGTAGTTCAAGTTAAAATAATAATAATAATAATAATAATAATAATAATAATAATAATAATAATAATAATAATAATAATAATAATAATAATAATAATAATAATAATAATAAGCAAATCTAAGTTTATTTGAAAGATTTTAATAAAAGGACCACACATATCAAAATTTCAATCAATATTCAAGTTTAGTGTGTGTAAAATTTCTTGCAATTTCTAAATGTTATTGAGAATTTGACTAAGGGCATCACTATCATTGTCAAGTTGGGGTAAACATATTTATCACCACTTTTAAGGTTTTCATTAATTGATTGTTAAATATAGTTAACATTAATCACATTCCAATTTTTTCAAAAATATTTCAATGAATTGGACCACCTTAGGGTGGTATATCTTTTTGTAACCGTGTTAAAGTCATGATGTTGCAAAATATGATTGATAAGAATATTATATAGCAAGGACATTATGTGTTTTTTCACGTGTTACATTACATGGTATGATCACTTAATTTGAAATTTATTTTTAAAGATGTTTACTATGTTAATCTCTAAATAATAATAGTTTTTTTTTTTAAATATCGTAATTTCACCTACGTAATCTTTCATATTTTATATTTATTTTTAAATTTAAGTTCACTAATCCTGAAATAAATTATCAATAATTAAAATTTACTTTTTATTATCATTTAAATGATTCATTACAATTCTAAAATATAAGTATTCAAATTCATTATTTATTATTAATTTTAATTATAACTTAATTTTTATATAATTTTAAAAAATATTTTATTTATTGGGCTCAGGATGTTGAAATCATGAATCCTCTTTAACAAGACAAATTCTTCTTGCACCCTAATAGCTGCTTCCTGCACCTTAATAAAAGTTTTTAATTTCAACTTTGCCCTTTATAAATCCAGTTCTCAATTTGATTTCGTAATGACAACCGGATGACATCCTTATCCGGTTGTCGTATTTAAAACATTTGACACCCGGATGACCAGTCCATCCGGTTCTCATAACAAAATCAAATTGAGAACCGGATGATACGTATCCGGTTCTCATGCCTGAAATCGGAGAACTTCTCCCTTCGTCGACGACAATGCACCAAATTTCAAATTAACTACTCTAATTAGTAATTGAACTTACTAATTGCTAATAAATGACATAAATTATTTACTTGAACGATTGAAGAAAACAAATCGAAGAATGGAACAATCGGGATGAAGACGATGTTAACCGGATGAAGAAAAATCTGAACCGGATGAGAAGCAGGAGACAACGTTTGCGTGATACAGAAAGCTCACGTTGAACTTAAAGGTTGAACTGCAGCAGCTTCCTGGCGGCGGGATGCACTTAGGGTTTATAATGGGGAATGAAGAAACTGACCCGGATGAAGATATTAGGGTGCATATAGGGTGAAGGATAATTTCGTATTCTGCACTGCATTAATTGAGGGCAAAGTTGGCATCTAAAAACTTTTATTAGGGTGGAGGAAGCACCTATTAGGGTGCAGAAAGAACCCGTCCTGCAAGAAAGTTGGCTTCGGCTTCAGATTGTTAAAGGTCATGTGAGGTGGCTTATTCCTTATATAATCTTATAAAGACCAAAATAAAAAAGAAGTTTAGTCAAAACAATAACATGCTTCGTACACCCCTCATTTGCTTCTTGCACATCATTTTTTTTAACATACCAGAATTATTATTGGAGATGTAAAATACCAGAATTAGCCCAAGTCTAAGATATTGTTGTCTAAGTGTTGTGGCTTGGCCACAATTTTATTTTTAAAAGACAGATACATAAATTAAGGGAAGGAAGAGATTGTCAATAAATTATTCTTAATTTCTACTTCTAAACAATATGATTTGTATATACCATAACAGTTTTATTGTTTACAATAATAACTAATTATGGTTTGCTATTTACGAGAGTAAATTAAAAAAAAAGGAAATATTAGGAATTTACACTTATTAGTACAACTTGAGTAAATTAAATTATAAAAATTTAAACACTTTTTAATTCCAGTTTTTAAAAAAATAAAAAAAATATATTTTATTTCATTTTCATCAATTACGAGGATTATGTAAAGTTCATTATAATTCATTCTCAATATGATCACTCTTATTATCACTTTAGCCAATAATCTTAGTAATTATTTTTCATAATACATTAATTCTCGTTATTTTTCCTTTTATAAAATTGCATACATATTCTCTACCTTTTAAGGTCAATTCAAGTGCCTGGTCCATACAAACTCCAGTGCCTTGGTTGTTTGATTTTTTTTTTTTTTTTGGGCTTTATTTGTAAAGCTTTGCTTCCGCTACTGTAGGAATGGGAAGAGAAAGAACAGAATGAAAAGTAAGTGAAAAAAAGTTATTTAGATTAAGAGAAAATAAATGAAAATGAGTAGATAGATTTTGGTAAATTTATTTGATGTAAAAAATATAATTGAATTATATTACTAATTTCCAAAATGAAATTAAAAATAATTTTAAATTTAAATTAAAAATAATTAATTACGAAGTAATTAAATTTTTAAATGAAAATAATGTTAAAACAAATTAAATACATATAAATTTTAAAAATAATGTAGAAATGTTTTTTTGACCGAAACGTAAAATAGTGTTAAAAGGTTTATAATATTTAAAATTTGATTCACAAATAAAATTATACCTAATTTAAATAACTTGCAAACATTTCTTTAATAAATTAAATATTCCAAAAATAAGAAAAATTGTAACACAATTGAATCATAGAGAAAGCAAAAATGTGAAGTATTTTGGCACCACTTCCGCACCAATTTATGTTCATAAAGTTCTTTCTTACTTTGCAACCTGAATTTTTCTCTCTTTTTCTTCAGACTGCAGAGGGACACCACTCCTCCACCCTTTCCTCATTTCGTCGCACTATTTCTTCTCAAAATAAACAAATTCAAAGGTTAATAATAGAGACCTTTTTTCGATCAACAATAAATGTCTGTCTGGATCCAAACAAAAGCTAACATCTTTATATCTAGTTAAAAAATCATAAGATTAACATGCTTTATATATATTTTATTAAAGATGATATATTTATTAAGTATTCACCAAAATTTTGAATTGAATAATATAAAAAAAGAAAAAAGAGAGTGAAAAATACTCTTTTTAATGAGTAAATTAATTTGAGAGTTGTTACTACAGTTCAATAAATCTTTTAGTATATGAGCAATTTAGGTTGTTGTGTGTTACAAGAAGATTTACAATTTTTTTTTGTTTAGAAAATTTGTATAAGACTTTATAATTTTGATAAAAAAAGATTACATCTTAAGTAATAATATTTTTGTTATGGATTTATGTACGGAGGACTTGAATTATCAGATTATCTTAAATTTATTATATATATTTTTTAATTTATGCTCTTATTTATGATTATACTCATGGTAAATCATATTATTTTTCTATTACATTTTTAAAAGTATTTTAATTTATTTATTAAGAAGTCAGTTTATAACTCATACATTCAATGTCAAAATTGATGTAATGTTTTAGACATAATAATGTTGGATACATCTGACCTATAATAATATTTGTGATAAAATAATAACCAATAGTGATTTTTGACAAATGACATTATTTAGAATGAAATAACCAAACATTGCCGATGTGACATTTTTCACATTACTATAGTGTTAGAAAAAGTCACTAAAAAGTAGGAACACAAAAATATAATGAATGATGGATAACTAATACTAATTAAATGTTTCAATTAGGGTATGATCACCTTAGAGACTTTGCCTATCAAAAAAGACTGCGAATGATATTTATTCATTATACTTGGATCAGTCACTAACAACAATGAACTTTGAATATTTTTTCAAGTGTTTTTTTTTTTTTTCTATCTTGCTGTAAGAACATCTATGAATTGTAAATTCAATGTAAAAGACAATTTTATCCTTAATTTGTTCCATCAATTTGATGGAACCAATCTTATAAAATTTGCAATTCACCAAAGCATAAATTACTGAAAATTGACTCCTGGAGTTTAAACTTAACTTACATTGGAACCCTCCTCGTTCACTCCATTGTAACTACACTGCCTCTAGAAGTGATGTTGCACTAGCACACACACACTACATAAAGTATATGCTATGACATAACATTGGGAAGCATAGCAAATAGAACAATAAGATAGCACACACGTACAAGTACACACAATACAATTACAATGATAATGAGGCTTTTGGCTCACTAGCTCACACTGGATGAAATAATAAAAATTTTTAAGGGCTCTTAATAGATGTTGGAGTCCATGGCCATGATGGTGCTAAGGTTCATTGGGGTCATAATGTCAGAAGTTCCGCGGAAGATGTCTCGGACAATAAACCCTAGAGCACGTTCAGATGGGTGATAAGCGTCCCAAAATGCATATATGTCACGATTAGGACACAAGTTTGACACTGCAGTGCACAGTCCTATCCCATTGAAACGACCTTGACCGCAACATGCTATCTTTGATGTAACAAAACCTGCTCCCACACCCACAATTCAAAATTCACTATATAATAAAAAAATATTTAAAAAATTTGTATAAAAATAAATATTGTAAGTGTTATTATCTAATCATGTATAAGTGATTGAATTTAAACTCCAAACTAATATAAAAGCCTGTAAAGAAACTGCGTCTAAGTTTAACAATTTTGTTGATTTTAATTTTAAGTGCAAGGAGTGATTTAAAGTGGGTGAAAAAGTTAGAAAACTAAGATGAGGATTTACTGATAAAAAAATTGAAATAAAAAAAGTGAAATTAATGAGTTGATGTTGAGAGACCAAATCTTTGAGGGTCGGTGATGAAGTTCATGTTCATCTGGAAGGCATTGACAGCAACAAAAACGTCAGAGCCCACTTGGGAGTTGATATCTCTGGTCATTTGGACCAAAAGTGGGTTGAAAATTTGTACAGCTTGTTGTAACTCAGGTACACACTCTCCATTCCTACTCCTTGTAGCAAGCTGAGCAGGAACACAACCCAATGGACCAGTTCCAGTCACAAGCACCCTTCTGGCTCCCAAATCATACAACCTCTGCATTATCATTTATACATGTACCACTAGAATTAAATGAGCCCATATCAATGATTTAAAGGCATAAAAAATATTTGACCTTTTTTTAATTATTTTCAACTTTTTAAATCTAGGTAAAAATTGACCAAAGCTATACTATCCCCATCACATGAAGTGGCAGTTGAATTAATACAGTAACTGAAATATAGCAGACAGGTAGAAAGTGAAAGAAAGAAGAAAGAAATGGATTTCGTACCATGAGAATTTTTCGATACTCAGAGATTAGGTATCTGCAGTACTGAGGGACAGTGAATTGGCGAGACCTGGCAGACACAGGAGTCAGAAAATAGTTGTTAACGAAGTCGTTGCCGCCAAGCGTCATCAGCACCAGCGCCCCATTCACCACGCTCTTCGCCCGCGCCGCCCCCACCTCCGCGCTCAGCCGCCTCTGGTACTGCTCGAACAGCGCATACTGCTGAAACATTCTCAATATCCCCACCTGCTCCGTATCACGCATGCACCTCAATTATGTAACAATCAAGAAAATGTAATTCATACTCGATTTCTATTAATTGCGAATGTCGTGGTTAATTAGGGTTAATTTAACTGCATTGATGAATTAATTACTACAAGAATGTATGTATATAGAAAAAGAGAGGTGAATTTACGAATTGAAAGCCGGTGTCGTTAAGGATTCCTATTCCTGCTGAAGCGAAATTTGCCCCAACCAAGAGCTTTTGTCCGGTTAATTGAGGGCTCAAGTATGGTAGCGTGGGTTCAGATCCGATGTGCTGGCCTGTGTGTAACAATGTTTTAATTATTAACAATTCCATAGAATAGTTATTAACTTATTATGCATGAAGATGGTGGAATGTGTTATGGATAGTGAATAATACTGATTAGGTCAGGGAGGTTGTAGCCGTTGGAGAAGCGACCGGTGGGACGGTGGGTGGGGTAGTCGATGCCGTAGGGAGGAGAGTCGGCGCGTGCGGTGGTAGGGAGGTAATTATTGTTGCCACTGTCAACCAGTGAGTCTCCGAACACGAAGAAAGTGCGAGCAGCTTCTGCTCTCTTTGTGGCGGTGAGCAGTGTCACCGCCGCGAGGATTAGGGTGGTGAAGATGATTGAGGAACTTGACATCGTTTTGAATGAGTTTTGGGTAATCGTGCTTTCTAGGACTGGGGTGAGCTGCCTTATATAAGCCTCTATTCCCATGCTGTGTTCCGTTCTACTCTTACTTCCGTTATTTCATCCAAACAACTACATGTTTAATTATTTCTATTTTTAGGTAAATATTACTTGAAAACAATGTTGTATTAAAGAGAATATATGTTTTCTCCCCTTCACTTTTCAACAACATTCATTAAAAATGGCTTCTTACTAAAAAAAAAAAACACACACACACATGTGTGTCTGTCTATGTATCTATATATATAACATTAATAAAAGATTCTCTTTATAACAATTTATATATATATATATATATATATATATATGAATTTTTTTGCAATTTTTTCTTTTATATTTTTAACTGTTTTTTATATAATTTTTTAATGGTTTTACTCTTTAAAACCCAGTCAACTTTATTTGACTAATTTTATTATCCATATGAAACTATGTGGTTTCACTGCTGATAGGTAGTATAGATGTGATAATTTGAAAATAAAATGGATTGAATATTTTAAACTAACGTTTATTTCACTTCAGTGGCACTCCATCCTTATTTAAAATTATATTAAAAGATTTTCTTTAAAATTTCTAGTTCTTTTTCAGGTTTTAATACTTAAAAGAATATGTTATTTAGTGTTGCTAGTTTATTTTATAAATTTAAATTTTTATAAAAAATATATATATATTTTTTTTTATTTTTTTGGGAAAACGGATCAAACTTTTTGACCCAAATTTTATTCTAGTTTGACTCTTTTATCTAAATTGAAGAGAAGTGAATACCATATTTTTACAACAAAGGGGCTGACTTGAACTTATGAATTTTTATTTTGGCGAATTTTAGGGTTGATAAAGATTTTAATTTTTCCTATAAAACGATGTCTTGAATGTTATGTCTAAGGTTGAATTCAAAACTTGGTCCTTCTTTTTGCTTCATCAAAATTTTCTCTAAATCTTTTATTATATTTCTCATCTCTTTCCAAATAAGATCATATGTATAAAGTAGTTTAAAAAATATAAGACATTTTTTACTTGATCAAATTTCACATATGAAATCTCTAAAATTTTGGTGAATTTCCAAACCTCGTTATATGAAGTGGAGTGCATGTAACTTCCATACAATAGAAGTTATCTTTAGAGTATTTTTTGTACTTTGACTATGTTTAGGAACTAGATATAGTTAAATAATATCTTGTCAAGTTTATATTGAATTTGAGATTATATTAAATTTAAGAATTTCATGTATGAATGAGTTTAAATTTAAATGTTAGGTTTGAAGGAGGACTTTGGATATTGTATAATCATATTAAATATAAACTAATATAGTTGTCTGTGGAAGTAAATTTAACTTTGGATAGGAGAATTAGAGTTAGTTAATTTGAATAAAGATAAATTTAGTTTAAAGAAATAAATTTATTTTGGCATTTGTTCTTGATCTTGAATTGTAGTTGGAGTGATGATATTGATTTATGCTAGTAATAGAATACTATTTTTGTAATATGACAATTCTTTTATACCTTTTAAACTTGTTGCTAGGTGTGAAAGCTTTGGAACAAATTTATTTGAAGATGCTTTAAAATGTTTATGTATATAAACATGGACATGCACGTAGAATTTTTATAGATTAAATTTAATTGAACTGATGGATGATGTATTGAATTGTGATCATTCAAATACCAATCAAACTTTTGAACACTTGAACCATACAGAGGATAGATAATTGATTTGTTATTTTTGAACACTTGTAAATATGTCACTCGAGGAACAATCTATGTTGTCTTAATCACAAAACTGAGACTTTAATAATATGCTTTCAGTGGATATATAGTTAACATTGACTCCTTTAATTCCCAAATTCAAGTTTTTTACCTTTGATGCCAAAGCAAACATATAAAGTCTATCTATTAACATTCAGTAGCTACATTTGTATAAAATATTTTTTTAATTATTCATTAATATCGACAAATACTATTTATATATACACACATACATGTATATATATATATATATATATATATATATATATATATATATATATATATATATATATATATATATATTTTTTTTATATATTATAT
>Ga0099824_1009701_pt1 | contig 11707 bp, 4 predicted proteins | sample SiratrowhiteBW_FD_76837 | JGI IMG/M metagenome (GOLD analysis project Ga0099824, IMG submission 76837) | Root nodule microbial communities of legume samples collected from California, USA - Siratro white BW | ecosystem: Host-associated > Plants > Roots > Nodule | place: USA: California... | reverse complement strand
TATGATTATTCTAAGATGCAGGGAATGTTTCTTACTTTTGTCTGTCAAAAAGAGTCGTTCAAACAAAAGTCACATCAATAATTTCCTAGATGAAGAGCTAAAGTTGCTTTCTTCAAAAACAACTTGACACAAGCACATTTAAACTACAATGTACACTATTACTATATTTTGGCGAAAAAGGCTTTGCTACCTAGAAAGATAAGTATTGTTATGTATCAAGGATGTTGCATAAAGAAGAAGAGTATTTAAAGTTGCATGGAGAGCATTTAATGCATCATCCACATTCAAGCTCATTAGGTGTAGAAAATACATTTAAGTAAGTTGAAGTTTCTCAACAAGCAAAAATAGTTTTTGCATCAAATTTATTCTTCAACACCTATTTAAAGTCATTCATCAACAATAAGAACAAGACAATTGAGGTTTCACTTTGCTGAAATTCTACTGAGATTTGTTGTGCAGCTAGAAGATTCATAAAAAGAACACTAAGTGTTGTTGTAGTAAACTGGGGGAGAGTGCATAAACCTTGTAATTGTTGAGAGACGTTATCCCTCCTTGGTAGGAAAAAAGTTATGATCAATTTATCACATTCTTAGACAATGTATTATGTTAGCCTAGAGTGGCCATTGGGCAAAGAATACTCTTGAACAGGGTCAGCAAGGAGTGACTATGATCCAAAAGAATACTAGGTTAAGCCAAAAGTAGCTTGTTGAAAGAATACTTGGGTTAAGCCTGAAGTGACTTGTAGAAAGAATACTTGAACGGGTCAACCAAGAGTGATTATAATCCAAAAGAATACTAGAAGAGTTAGCCTTGAATGACTATGATCCGAAAGAATACTCAAGCGATTATCCTAGAGTGGTCACAATCCCAAAAAATACTCAAGGGGTTAGCTAGTGAAGTTGTAATTGGCTCTAAAAGGGGGCATTGAATGGAGCCTAAACTCAAAATCGTGAATTATAAACAAATCGAAGGATGTATAACAAAGTATAGAGTAAATAGAAGTAGAAACATATTTATATTGGATCACCCTACAACCAAGTTTGTACATCCAATTTCCTTAAGCATACGATTTAAGAGCTTTCACTAAACGAGTTTAACACCTCTTCATGTAAACCAATCCTAATCTCCCCCTCAGATTAAGACCTCTCAAACAATGAGAAAAAAAAACTCTCAAAAGAGAGAACAATGTAAACTTAGAAGGTATACTTCACTAAGTGAAAGATTTATAATGGTTTAGCACACAACCCTGTTTTTAATTGCTCTCCATAGCATGTATGAACAATAAATCTCACTCAAAGTATTTCTCTTGTATACCTTGTTGCTTATATTTTCTGTATATTGTTATTATTTCATGTTCCTCACCTTCAAGGTCTATATATAACCTTTAGAATGATGACCACTGAAGTTGTATTAGTTGGATGCTTAGAATGGAAACTTCTACACTGATGAATATTTTGCCTCTTCAATGTGTATTCTTGATCATTAATCCATTTGAAAACTTTCGATTGTTATAATAAACTTGAACATTGAGACGTGACGCATTAATTATAATCTACATGAATCTCATTTAACAATTCATATTTTCTGCCATTAAACACTATATAAGGTAACTTCAGATCTGATGTAACTTTTGCATCTTAATCACATACTTGAACCTTTTGAATTATTTCTTAATATGTATCAATTTAAACATTGAATATTTGATACTTCTATATCGAGACTTTCCATAAACTCATACTATTAATCAGCTTTTTCATATTAGACGCTATATATGGAAACTTCTTATCTTAATGATTTTCCACATGTTGAACGTGTAGTTGTTGTCATTTATATATTTGAATTCTCTCTATATATAATTCCTTGATTTTTGAAGCTTCAATTTTCTATAATAATCATCTGTGAAAACCTTGTGTAGTGTCTTCATCGTTTATTTTCTAGATGTTTGATATGGAAACATTTGATTTTGATCTTTCCGAACATTCCAAAAGTTGTAAACATTTATGAAAACATTGCAAACATGATTGACAATAACAATCTGCATTTAAACACTTGGGTTAATTAGAATCAATCATTAATTTAATGCGAGTATTTCTGAAACATAATCTTTCGAATTATAAAAACTTCTATTCAATAAATTTCACTATTAATAAGTTTTTCAAAATTTTATAACTCTATATAATTTTTAAAATGTTGAACGTAATCATATTAATTTTGATTATATCAATTCAAAATTTCAAAATTCATCCGAATATGCTTTGTTCTTTGTCTAGAATATAAAAACTTTCTATATCAGATTAATTAACATATTTTTTATTTAAACTTTGATTTACATGAATCAAAACAACTTTTGAAATAATTTAAAATTATCAGAAAGTAATTATATAACGAAAACACTAAGTTTAGAAATTCCTTATCACTATCGTCTATGATGAGCAAATAGACTAGTGTGTTTAGTCTCCAGGAAACGTCTGATGATATCATCTAGTGTGACCATGTGCCACATGTTCGTCTGCTATGACCTTGAACTGTTGGATTGTTTATGAATGTTGAGGTCATCTGTCAAGTGTATCCTGATGGATTGTCCAGTACATTGATCATGAAGAGATCATCTAGTGCTTTATTATAATTGTCCAGCAAATTGAAACTATAGTCTGCTTAGCATTTAACTTTTATTTATGCATATAAATGAGTTTTGTTATATCTTTTAACTAGTCTTATAGTATTTGTTGTCATCAAAACTCATAGACTCTCGTATAATGAGATTGTCTAATGGGTGTTACATCATTTAGTTGGTTATGCACCGTCTAACATGTTAACAACTAGGAGCTACTATGAGCCTAAAATAATACTCGATTGTACTTTCCAACATTAGTATGCCTAGTGCAACTCAATATGTTGATTGAAAATTGAATGTAATTATCTTATTTCTCTCTCTCCTTATCTCTTTTACTTTGCATGTTATCATCATTTATGCTACTCCAACAGGGAGAATCAATGTGAGAACTAAGTTTGAAAAATGTTTTATTTAACTAATTCTATTAGATTTTAAAGTTGCATCTAACACATTTAATTAGATGCATTATTGTTTTGAAATCTAGTGCCACATAAAAACTATTTGGCGGGTTTACATTATTAGACGACATCTACGAAAAATATTTAAAAATTATTAAAATATAAGTCAATCATGTTTTCTTGTATTTTTCCTATGTTGAACAGTTTCGAACTTTCATGCCTCAATGTACTATGTGATGGGACATCAAATCGCGACTATAAGAACCATAGAAGTTCACAAAAGTCCTCACTCTCCACATTAAAAAAAATGAAGCCTAAACTTTACAAACGTCTTAGTCAACTTTACTTAATATGGATTTTGGTCAAATTTAAAAATAGTCTATTAATGGCCAACATTGAATCCTTATGCTTTGTTACAAGTTTCTTTTTTTGCCTTTTCATTGTTTCTTTATTAGGATTTTCATCACATCTTATCAAATGATTCCATGTAGCACTTGTCCTATTCTTATACTTAATCAAATATTTATATTACTTACATTTTGTCCTCTTAGATCTTGCTTATAAAAGTGATCTCACATATATCTGATTAACCTTTCTTATGCCCTATTCATGTTATATCATACTAGTGAATAATGTAGCATTTGTTTCATAAATAATAAGCAATTTCTATGGATACATTCTATAATATCTAAAACCATAGAGTTCATTTAACAAAGACAAACAAGATAAAAAATAGAAATTAGAAATTAATCTAATTAATATGTAATTGATTTAGATATCAAACAATTCAAAAAATAAAACAATTCAAAGATTTAGGCGTATGTATTTCACTAATTGGTGTATTAACAGATTTAATGTCTTATAAGTGAATCATCCAAATTTTGAATATTGGTGAAGAGACTTATCTATTTCTTAGAAACTAACTCCTCCAAATTTGACTTTATCAAAAAAAATATTATGACAATCTTGTAAGCGTTTTCATACTCAGAATGGGTGTCTGCCATTTTGCACTTGTAGATCAATGTATCTTGTGCATTACCTTTATAAGAGAGATGGGAGAAGAATAAACTTAGGCTTTATCTCAGCTTATATCAAAAGATAAGTGTCAAACCCAATTTCGTCCGGGTAAATAAATTAAAATTAAGAAAATAAAAAATGTGTTTACAATTAATTGAATAATCAAAATAAAAAAATAAGAATAAAATGATAAATAGAAAAAATATATACACTTGATTAGTTTATGTTTTTATTAAAAATAATAAATAATAAAACAAATAAAAGAGAGGTTTGAATTTATCCAATTTTTACAAAACATAAAAAATAATAATATAGTTAACAAAAACAAAAAAAATAAAAAATAAAAAAATAATAATAAAGAAAAGAAATGAAAAATAAAATAAATAAAATAAATAAATAAATAATTAACATAAAAAACAAAAAAAGAATAATAAATAAAAGGAAAATACATAAAAATAATTTGAAACTGTTTTAAAACTGTTTCTTGATTTGCACGTTCAATTTATCTTTAAAATAATAACAGAAAAAAGGAGACTGAGTTAATCATTTGAACTACCTTATTTTAATAATAAAATAATAAAAAATAATAATAACAGAAAAAGATACGTTGTGAAAGGGCTCCTCTCCACTTTCCACAATCCGATTTTCCCGTAAGACACTTATCTGGTAACTACTATTATTCATATTAAGAGGAGAAGAGAGAGAAATATTAAGAGAAAAAATACAGATAGAAAGAAGAAAAAAGAAAAAGGAGCACCTTTTTTAGAAAAAGAGAGAAGTAGTTTTTTTTTATAGATAAAGCTTTGAAGAATCAAGTTTCAGGTATGTTTTTAGAAATTAAAATTGGCATGCATTTAAGATTTATGATTTTGTTGTTGCTTGGTTCTCGTATGATAAGTGTGCTAACATAAAAAAGAAAAAAACTTTCAATTCCTTTTTTTTATCCCACTTTAATGCCACCATGCATGTTCCACATTTAAACCGAATACAGTCACACACTTTCTCCTCCATGAAAGCCTTCTTCCATAACCTTTTACTATAACCCTTCACTACACCACTTTCCACTATCTAAAACACCTAAAAGCAATCCCTAAAATCCACCAAAATTCAATCATGTTTGCTAAAAAAAAATTACACCCAAAATCACTCCAAAACAGCCCCAAAACAACCTCTGCCATTACTGCCATTTTTTTCGCGCTACCGCCGCACTGCCCCATATTGCTGCTGCTGCCGCCATTGCTGCTTTTGGTTCATCATGGGTGAAGAAAGGTGATGGTGTCTTAGGGTTGGGGTGATGGTGGCTTAGGATTTAGGAGTTGGGCCTTCCTATTCGCACCCCCCGTATTACCATAACACCCCTTATCTTAATAAAAAAATCATTCTGGTTTTTTTGAGTGAGCCCAATATTTAAAAAAAAAAAAAAGGAATTTTTTTTGTGTACCTCCATAGTTTAAGCTTATATTTTGCATGTTGTTTTTTCCTTTTAGTTTTTAATAAAAATAAAATTTTAATATAAAACCTTGGAAATAAAATTTTGGAATTATTATATCTTTTTAATAATGTTAAATATCAAATGGCCACTCGCGTCATACGATATTTAATATTATTATTCTAAGGTTTTTTAAATATCAAATGGCTGCAAGCATCATACAATATTTAATATAAAACTTTAAAAATAAAATTTTGGGATATTATATTTTCTAATAATATTAAATATCAAATGGACATACGCGTCATGCGATATTTAATATTATTATTTCAAATGTTTCTTATATATCAAATGGTCGCACACGTCACAAGATATTTAATATAAAACTTTGGAAATAAAATTTTGGAATATTATATTTTCTAATAATGTTAAATATCAAATGGCTACACACGTCATACGATATTTAATATTATTATTCTAAATGTTTCTTAAATATCAAATGGCCGCACACATTACACGATATTTAATATAAAACTTTGGAAATAAAATTTTGGGATATTATATTTTCTAATGATGTTTGATATCAAATGACCACACGCGTCATACGATATTTAATATTATTATTCTAAAGTTTTTAAATATCAAATGGTTGTATGCGTTATACGATATTTAATATAAACTTTAGAAATAAAATTTTGAAATATTTTTTTTTAATAATATTAGATATCAAATGCCCATACGTATCATACGATATTTAATATTATTATTCCAAATGTTTCTTAAATATCAAATGGCCACACGTGTCACGCGATATTTAATATGAAACTTTGGAAATAAATCAATTTAATATCAAATATAAGAAAATTAATTACAAAAATGTCACAAATAAAAATATCAACCTAATAAACAATCTTATCCAAAGAACTACGTAACTCTGATTCTCCATTCCTGTTGGAGATACGTAGGAGCAAGGTCAAACTTTGTCGGGTCCCTTCTAAAAATAAAAAAATATTTTTGTTTGTTTTTATCTTCATTTTTATCTCATTTTTTTGAGAAAATAAACATTTTGAAGATTACACCTCATTTTATTTATTTAATTAAGTGTACAGTCTTAGGACGGGCGTTGTGGGGTACTAATACCTTCTTTATACGTAACCAACTCCCGGACCTAAAATCTGGTTCTTACATACTTGCCTTATCCTTTTCCGGTTTGTCCATAGTTTTCCTTATAAACTATGATGACAACTCCTCTGTTTTGAAAATTAAAATAAAATTATTTTTTATCTGCCGTCCCCGTGACCCCGACTGTGACAATAAGAAATTTAGTTTAGAGGGTGAAAGAGAGCAGAGAACAAACTAGTCTTTAAGAGCATAAGTGTCAAATGAGGTGAGCCAAAAGTTGTGCAATTATTAAAGTAAAATCACTTGCTTATCAAATCGATCTATCACCATGCCTTGTCTTTTATTATGAATGGAGAAGCAAAATCAATTTCACATAAGATTGAACATATCATAAAACCACATAGCAAATACAGATATCTATGGTAGTAAACAAAAATCACTGTATGGTACAAAGGAAACCAAGACCAAACAACCAGAACGCCAAAACAAAGGTGCTAAATAGTGGAAGGTGAAGAAGGATAACCAGTTTAAGGTGCAGAGGAGTATCACAACGAACAATGCAAGAGTAAGTAAGAAGGATTGGCAAGGCCAGATTATCACTACAGAGCCACTCAAATTCACCTGGTTAGAGGACGATTGGGTTGCTACTATGGGAGAATACTTGCCTATGGAGGTAAGACGCGGGGAAGGCCTTGGCTAAATCAGGGTGCGTTATCTGTGAGATAAGCATTTGTTGATAACCAGCCAGGACGGGGTGAAGCTCTCAAACGTAATCCAAGGGAATAAGAAAAGCCTAAGCAAGATCTTTGAAGCCATTACACCATGGGGCGAAGGCAAAGCTGTTGGCAATAAAATAGTATGGGCGAGATGTAGAGGTATACCATTGTCTCTGTGGACTGCTTTAGGAAGATTCTGGGTAACGTGGGAACCATAGTGGATCTAGATAAAGCTACTTTGAACTCGGAGCAAGTTGAGTATGCTAGGTTGAAAGTTAGAACAACAGTGAAGTCCAAGGTCCGAATTTCTAAGAAAATGTGGATCAACGATGAGGTGTATCAGGTGTCGGTGGAGGAGGAAGCTTCGTATGTTGATAGAGAACATCTCAGTGGCTGGTACAAGGAGGTAGCACTATTTGATATGAAATCGCCAATGGAGACAAGGGTGGGAGACAACCTCCAATAGCTCAAAGTCGGATGGGAGAACAAGGAGGATGAAACAACGATGGGCAATGAAATGGGTCTTGACCGGAACTGGAATAATTTTGGCCATGCTACCCCAGTGGAGGAGGCTTGACGGGGGTGTGAGGTGGAACAACTAAAAGTGGTAAAAACAGAGATGTTGGGTGAAGTTAGAGATAGTGTACAGGAGATATGCATGGATTTAGAAAGGAATGTACATGTACACCAAAATATGGAAACTATGCTTCTGAAAAGGAGGGGCTCCGAGATGGGCGAGTTGTAGTGTGCAGATCTGGTAATGGCTCAACGGGTGGTAGAATATCGTGAGCCTTCGCTTTCAACGGTACTTTTCAATGGTGAACAGAAATGGGCCAGTGAGGAGGGTGCTTGCGGGAGGGGTACGTGTGCCAGGAATGGACTCAAAGCCCATTTCCATAACGAAACAAACGTAAATGACAGCAATACATGTGGTGCATATGGAGTGGGGGGGTCAACTACAAAAATGTGTTTTGTGGAAGAATCTCAGGGGAAAGACGCCTTGAATATAGAGTGAGCGTATGACGGAAAGAGTATACAACATCAAGGGTTGGTGATGATGGAAGATGCCATTAGCGAAACGGTCGGCCTGGAACAGCTTTGCATGGAGGATGAGGTGATTGCAAAATGTTTTGCTAAGGGCAACGATGCAAAGCAGTTAATGGAGTGCATAGATGCCGACAATGGTGTTGAGGGACTGAATACGGTTCATGTAGGCAGTGACATGGGATGCGAAGGCAGCGGCAAACGACCCTCTATGGACAATGGAAAATAATCTAGGTAAGTTTGACTCAAAGGCAGATGAAGGCATATTCTTAGGTTACTCATGACAAAGTCATGCATATAGAGCATACAACAAAAGAACCATGTTGATTGAGGAAACTGTATGTTGAACATTAGATGGTCCAAAGTTCCTTTAGAGGATCAAATCATTTGTTAAAGTTTTGATGATAACAAAACTCAAGTATATATTTATATTTGATGACTTATATACATTGCACAATTAACATTATTATTATTAAAGCAGGAGACACATGTTTTATAAAGAGATAAGTTTTCTTAATGTTTACTTTTATGTGTTATTGATTTGATTTAAAATTGATTTTATATCATATTGTGCTCTAACGTTCAAATTTGTTCAAAATGGAAATTATTCAAATTATTATGAACTATTTAGATGTGATTAATTGATTTTATATCATAATGTGCATTAACGTTCAAATCTGTTCATAATAGAAATTATTCAAATTATTGATGAGTATCCCAGATATAATTTCTCTATGTTATATTAAATTATTTTTGATACAGACTTAATCAAGTTTAATGCAGTATAAAAATTAGAGAAGTATTTCCAGTTTGAGCTCCATACATCAGAAAGTCAAGATTGCTCTATTCAAGCATCCCAACGGCTATATTTTAGAAAGCTACATATAGAGGAGCAAGTTCAAGTTCAAGAAAACACAACAAGGAGAATTGAAAAAAGAAAAACATCATATAATACATTTGAAGAAAATATACTGAGTGTCTATTGTCAATCTGCTATTGAGAGCATCTAGAGTTTTGGGTTGTGTGAAACCATTGTGTAATTCTTCACCATTGTGAAGTAAACCCTTGCGAGCTTTCATTGTTCTCTCTTTTGTGAGTCTTTATTTCAATCTTGAGTGGTCTTGATCTCAGGGGGAGATTGGGATTGGTATAACCTGTAGAGGTTTGTGTACTCGTTATAACATGGAGAAGTTTGTGTACTCGTTGTAACCTGGAGAGGTTTGTGTACTCGTTATAACTATTTGCTAAATAGTGGAACCTCTTAAAAAATTTGTTTAAGGGAGAACTAGACGTAGCCCAAGAGATTAGGGCGAACCAGTATAAAACTGTTTTATCTGTGCTTATATATTTTTGTCTTGGTTGGTGATTTCTATTTATAGCAAATTGAGTTTAGGCTTCATTCAACCCCCCCTTCTGGAGCCAGCTGTTCCTACACTGTATATATTATCTTTGATGAGACTAACCAAAAGATGTAGGATAAGCCTGTAGAACTGTTGCAGAACAAAATGAAGAAAAGACTGCAGAACTAGATACTGCAGAAAAGGAAATTGACTTAATCAATCATCAAATCAATTTACCTCTGGAGTGAAGAGTACCAAGAAATCTATCACTGGAAAATGTAATTGGACAGATCCACAAAGGCGTCTCAACCAGAAATTCACTGAATCTACTATGTGGACACATGGCGTTTGTGTCACAGGTTGAGCTTAAGACAGTTCAGGAAGGCCTGAGTGATAGTAATTGGATTAGTGCCAAGCAAGAGGAGTGTAATCAATTTACAACAAATGATGTGTGGAGCTTGGTTCCTAATACCAGTGGAATGAATGTGATAGGCACAAAATGGGTGTTCAGAAATAAAATGGATGAGTAGGGCATTATTGTGAGGAATAAAGCAAGACTCGTGGCCAAAGGTTATAATCAAGAAGAAGGCATAGACTATGATGAAACCTATGCACCAGTTGCAAGAATTGAGGATGTGAGGCTGTTGTTGGCCTATGCTTGTCTTAGTGCATTTAAGCTGTTTCAAACGGACGTGAAGAGTGCATTCTTAAATGGATTTATAAATGAAGAAGTATATGTCACTCAACCACCTGGATTTGAAAACCACAAATTGCTTGGACATGTTTACAAACTTAAGAAGGCTCTCTATGGACTTAAACAAGCTCCTAGGCAATGGTATGAAAGGCTAAGTAATTTTCTGCTTTCCAAGAATTATCAAAGAGGTCAAGTGGACAAAACTCTCTTTATTAAGAATTCTGAAAATGATATAATTTTAGTTCAAGTGTATGTCGATGATATCATTTTTTGATCAACTAATGAACTTCTTTGTCAAGAAATTGTATTAGATATGCAGGGGGAGTTTGAAATCTCTATGATGGGGGAGTTGAATTACTTACTAGGATTGCAGATCAAACAGTTACAGAATGACACATTCTTAAATCAGTCAAAGTACTGCAGAGATGTCTTAAAGAAGTTTGAGATGGATAGTTGCAATGAAGCATCACCTCCAATTGCAACTAGTTACTATCTAGATGCAGATGAACATGGAACAACAATAGATGATGAGAACCAAGAGCTGAAGTTTAACCAACCTCAAGCACCTGCACAAATAAATAATTCAAAGGATGCTTTGCAAATTCCAAGTGGACCAATCACCAGGTCAAGGGCCCAAAAATTGAAAGAGGCATTGATTGGGCTGATTCAAGACATTTTGACTGTGCAAACAAAGTCTAAGATTGAATTGAAGCCTAATCACGTTCTTAATTTGATATGGACTTATGAAGGAATTAAATGAAGGAGATTTAGGCTAAAAGCAAATCATTTGAAGAGAAGGGCCCATAGAAAATGCATCACATATTTAATTTAAGTGTAAATGGGCTATTTTGGGCTTAGGTTAAAATCTGAAGAGTCACCCATTATTTTTTGGACAAATTTTAAATTTTTTATTTTGATGTATTTTGATTAATTTTCCATAGGGATTAGAGTAGGCATGCTTAGTAAATTGTGTTTTTCATTTTCCCATTTGATGTAATTAATTAGTCATCTATAAGTGTGCCAAAAAGCTGTTGCTGCATTAAATTTGGAGGCTTCTAGGCTATTGAAGAGTTAGGTTAGCTTTTTAGAAGCTCAAAGGTCTACTTAAGTAAGAAAACACATGTAAACAACAACTTTGAATTTGAAATACGAATTTGATTTTGAAAATTTGAGTTCTTCATTAGACTTGCAACTTATCAAGGGCTGATCATCCTTGTGGTGTTTTACCATACTTTAGGGTCTTTGCTGCGTTTTCTTTTCCGCAAGACAAGGGTTCTGAGTAGATCATCCTAAATCTGAATACTTAGGGATCTTGGGGCATTCAACTACTCTT
>Ga0099824_1009698_pt1 | contig 11712 bp, 7 predicted proteins | sample SiratrowhiteBW_FD_76837 | JGI IMG/M metagenome (GOLD analysis project Ga0099824, IMG submission 76837) | Root nodule microbial communities of legume samples collected from California, USA - Siratro white BW | ecosystem: Host-associated > Plants > Roots > Nodule | place: USA: California... | reverse complement strand
TTATTTAATATATTTTTTTTTTGTAAATTTAAAATATATAACACTCTCTATATATACAAAAAAATATAACAAATATATATATATATATATATATATATATATATATATATATATATATATATTCAACATTCAACCATTTTCAGCAATTACTTTGACCAAATTTACATGCGTCACAAGGAAAACTTAAAAATAATAAAGTGCAATATATTTAAATTTATCCGTGTGTTTTCTTCTTAACATAAAAACGGAACACATTATAATGTTTACAAAGATAATCTAATTTACTTAAAAATTAATAAAATAACATAACTAAATTTTATAATATTGTTTAAATTTAATATTATATATCTATAAAGAATCCTTGCCAAGCTTAGAAAAACCAAACTGTGAACTCTCAACAAAAATTTAAAATAGTAAATCGTCAACTTCATAAACGAAGTCAAAAGTGTTATAATGGGAGTTTTTTTTTTTTTTTTTTTTATAGTTAAGTGTTAATTTCTTTCTTAGCTTTTTTTCGTCCATTTTTTGGATAAATTATAGAAACTCATTATCATTATTTATTATTATTATTATTATTATTACTATTGAGAATCAAAAAATTTATTCATTAAACTAATTTATAACAATACTAATGCAATATCCTTATTTTGTATACATAAAATGGTCATATTTTATGTTTAATTACATTTTAAAATTATAACATTTTTATAACTTAAAAACTATTATTCTATTACATATGCAATAAAAAAATTAGGATAAAATATTAATCCATTAAAAATATCTTTACAAATTATTATTCCACACAACTTTTCTTTTACATAAATTTATAACCTATATTATTTCTCCCATAGTTGGAAAAGGAGATTTCAAAGTATATGTCCTATGTTTGTTGTTGACCAACATGATCTTGAGAGTTACTGGTCTTCTTCTTGTGGCAAATCCAAATCCATGTAATGACTTCCAAAATCACAGCAATTATACCCAAGGATATGATTATGCCCAAATAGCTCTTCTTCCACACACTATGAGCATTAAGAATGTCAAAACCTTTCAACACATTCCATATGGCCAAGGCAATAGTTGCATAACCAACTATATAATGAAAAATGTTCCAAAATATTCTATACTTGTGATCCTTTTTTGGCCTCAAACACAAAGCAACAAAAACTTGTGTGAATGCAAGACAAATCAGAGTGATTCCAATGCATCGATGAGGAGTATGGTGAACCCCATAGTGATTTCCCATATACAAACCAGTAACAAAGCCAACAATGCCAATCAAGAAGGCTAGTGATTGACATGCTCGATGCAAGTGAAACCAAGTAGCTCCTAAACCATCAAACACCTTCAAATAACGACCCAATATCACTCCAATTGGCATCATTATTCCCCAACTCACAGCATTCAAAATTCCATGAACCTAAATAGATCACAAAGACAAAATATAAACCAATTAACATAGTTATATAAACTATTACAAAATACACTTTAAAATTAAAAAATAAAAATCATTTTCTAATTAGGTTAAATTAGAACAAATTGTGTTTCTTTAAATGTAAAGAGAGTTTAAGAAATTTTAGAAGAATCAAACAAACCTATATTTTATTCAAATTTATATAAATATGTGAAAAAACTAATAGTATAATACTAATAAAAAAATGAGATTCTATATTGATTCTGAAAGATTTTCTACATCGATTTTACAAAAATTAATATAGAAAATCATGATTTTTTATATTGATTGAAAAATCAATAAAAAAAATAGAAGACTTAAGAGTAAAAAATACATGGATTATAAACACAATTAATATAATAGAAGACTTAAGAGTAAAACATTATACGGCACTTTAAAAGATGTAAGTTAATATCTTTTACCTTTCTCAGTGTAGCTCGTGAGTTCACTTCTTTATTGGGTTGAGAAACCTTGCCAAGTATGAAATTAATGGTTCCATAGGATTGAAGATTTGCGCTTGAGAATGAATGTGGTCTAAGAGTGCCATCATCAGAAACCAAGCCTTCTTGCCAAGCGTGGTTAACCATAGTTCTATTGGTCGGAAGTTGAAAACTTGCAAAGATGATGATGTGGCCATTTGTGTATGATGCAGAAACCTTATAAACGGGAAAACTGAGACTACCCTTTTGTAGCATAGTTGCATAACTTGTTATTGGTGATGTATATGCTTCGATGCTCCCATTTGATTTGTGAACTGCTACAAATGATTGTGAACCCACCATGCCTTTTGATGTAGGGTTAATGGCCCATGCAACCCAACTTGAATCCTTTGCATTAGCCTTGTTGAATGCAACATCAACTACACCTGAAGATGGATGGTAGTTCCAATGCAATGAGGATTCAAGAACAGGCAAATCCTCACATGTTGTGTAATTGATATTGTTTGAAAATCTGTATAAATTGCATGACTGTGAGATACTAGAGACAATGATCATAACTAAAAATATGAATAATAAAAAGATTATGTTTCTAATGGAACTCGTTATGAAAGAGAAGAAAACAAGTAAAATTGTAAAACAATTTGGAATTAATGAAACAATTGTTACACATATATTTATATAGGTTTACATTAGTTGACGGATCAAGAGGTTTATATCTTATCTAACAATTTGAAATATCTTTATGAAAGTCTATTTTTTTCTCTTAAAACGTTGAACGTATATTATTTATTTTATACTTCTGAAAAAGAAAAATGTTTGAAATTCAAAAAGATTATTAAAGAAAAAACAGTTAAGATTATTTCGCATTTATATTTTAAAATAAATAATCTTGCCCAAAGATTCAAATGAAGATCATGTTGTCAAGATAGATATACAAAAGATTACGGAAGATATTGAATAACTATAAAAATAATATATATTTAACTTTTTAAAATTATAAAATTACAATATCTTATTTAAATTAATTTACATTAATTAATTTTTACTGAATTGGATTTTTAAAAAGATACTTATTTTAAGTTTAGAATATCTCCTTGATTACATATGTGATATACTTTGCTTTTCTAACTCTAATTCAGTAGTTAATTTCGATTTTAATATATATATATATATATATTAATATAATGTAAATTAAATTAATCCATCTAAATAAAAAAACTTAGAGTTGAATTAATTTATTTAAAACATATTTAAAAAATTAAATCAAAGTAAATTTAAATTTCAAATATTTAAAAGAAACCAAAGATTTGGTAAAGTTAGCTTTGTATCAGCAATATTTAGAGCTGTATATTAATTTTTGTTTGTAACACTTTTTTCATAAGCAGAATTGCAAGAATCGATCTCTTTCCTATCCAAATAGATGGGTAAGATTATATTTGGATTGGAAAGTTCAAATTTTTCAAAAAAAAAAAAAAAAATACAACTATTAAAATATGAATAAAAAAATATCGGATAAATCAATAACTTCTTTAAAAAAATTAAGTCAATAATTTAAATGACATTGTTTACATTTTCTAGGATATTGATATTCTTAATTTTGAATATATTCTTCATTTACTATTTAAAAAAACATTTTCATGAAAAAATGCTTTTAATTAGAATATCATTTTGTATTTATATTTTAAAAAATTAACCTTGCACAAATATTCAAGCAAAGATCATGATGATGAAATAGATAAAAGAGTAAGCAATATAAATGGCAAAGACAATAGCACTAGTAGAAAAAACACATTTAATCGCGGTTGTATAAGGCTTACAAGCGCGGTTGTGCAACCGTGATAAATGCAACTGCGATAAAAAGTACTAAAGATACAAACGCAGTTGTACAACTGCGATGGAAAGTATAACATATCATCGCAATTCTTCAGAAACCGCGTTAAAAAATGGTTCAGAATGTGCAAAAATAACAAAAGTTGGCATATACCAGCGCGGTTGTAGAGGGAACCGCGTTGTATGGCACATACAAACGCGGTTGGTTAAGCAACCGCGTTTGTATGTCCCTGCAAAATAATTTTTAAATTATTTTGCAGATATCATGACAGTTGTTTAAACAACCGCGACGCTATGTAATTTTTCATTTTTTACATTACCATCGTGGTTTTCACTCCAACCGCGGTGATATAGTTACACTTAATTTCAAAAATACTACCATTTTTTTAATTGTGGTTACTTTTTAACCGCGATGATATTCTGCCATAGAATATGTTTTTCCGCTAGTGTAATAACTATAAAAAGTAAAAAAATAAACTTTAAAGACGAAGACTCTGAGTATGACAAAGATGATAATTTTTTAATACCTGAAAGAGTTGCATGACTCTGAAGTGCTAGTAATCACAATGATGGAAACTAAAAAAGCGAACAAGAAGATTACGATTCGAAGGGAAGCCATAATGAGAGGAAAAAAAGAAGAGAATAGATGAAACCAATTGATTTTAGATGATGTTAACGATGGGATTAAGTGTATATTTATAGCTTTATTATCTTAACTAACCATTTAAAATATCTTTCTTAAAGGATGATTATCTTTTTATCTTAAGGTTGAAAAGATATTTTATCTTTTATATATGTGTTTAAAGAAAAGATAAGGTTTATCATTAAAAAAAATATTTTACTAAAAATGTTTTTTAATTAAAAGGTTACTTTATTTAATTAAATTTAAAAATTTAATGTTGCTTAAAATTTAAGTGAAGATCATGTTCTGGAATTAGATAAAAGACTAAATTGATTTTTAATAAAAAATAAACTAATCGTAAAAAATAAAATAAAGAGAAAGATAGTTGTTCACATGAACATATATATATATATATGTCTATCCGGAAAATAGGTCAACATTTTTCCTATATTATTTCTAAAAAAATCATGTTCGAATAAAATTAGTTACTAAAATTAATTAATTCTTAGTCAATCAAAATTGTGAAAAAAGAAAAGATAGTTATTTAAGATTAGAATATAACATTGATTTTTTCGAATAAAATTAGTTACTAAAATTAATTAATTCTTAGTCAATCAAAATTGTAAGAAAAAAAAAAGATAGTTATTTTAAGATTAGAATATAACATTGATTTTATATTCTTTGTTTTTCTATCTATAAATCATAAATATTGAATGAAACAAATATTTTATTATATAAATATTTTTATCAAAATATTTTATCCGATATAAATAAAAAATCACGTATAAATCTTAAAATCAGAAGTTAAGATATTCTAATTCATTTCATTCAAACACACCTTCATTGTATGTAAAGTTGTATTTGGATAAAAAAAATTGTAAATATTTCATCAATTAAAAGATCCAAATAATTTTTTGGTGAAATATTTTGCTTAGTTAAAAATTTTAAAATTCATAAAAATTTATTATTGTTTTAATTAATTATTTAAAATTATAAATTTTCAAATTTAAAAGAATTCTTCATATATCCTCTCATGTCCCTAATCTCACGGTAACTATTTACAAATGTTTGATATTAAAAGTTTAATTTTTCAATACATATTTTGATTTTTAATTTACAAAACTTGAATTAATTTATTAGAAAACGTATAATTTTAAATAAAAATAATAATTTTAAGTTTCAAATATTTAGAAAACAAGCAAATATATTTAACTTCATAAATTTAACTAACTAATGTTTAATTGAAAATTACACACATTGAAAATTAATAAAAGAAATATTAATGTATATGTAGAATTAGCCCATCAGAAGTTTGATTAGAATAAATTTAAGTTTGTTTCTTCTTTTTTTTAGTCAATTTCAAAGTCACTACAAAAAAACATAAAATACAGACAAAAGATTATTGATGAAAAATTTATCGTCAATAATTTTAGCAACGAAAAATTTTGTGGTCAATTTATTGACGAATTTAAACCATCAATAATTATCAACGGGTTTACCAACAAAATAATTTATCACCAAATTATTTGTTGATAAATTTACCATCAATTTATTAATTAATCTATTTTGTTAGTAAATTGACTGCCAAATTACCGACAGATATGTCAAGGACTTGAAAAATGTAAACCGGCAAGTGGATCTTGAACCAAATCTGGTTTAACATTGTTTTCAAAATTTTAGCCAACTGTTTTCCAGTTTTAGCTAGATGTTTTTTATGGGTAAAATTCTTGTTCATTTAATCCTACACTGACTTTGTATAAAATTGTGTTGTGAGAGGATTTCCAAAATGTTTTACTGCTTTTGATTGAAAACTATAACTGTTTAAAATTTTTAATTGGTTAAAAACAAATTTTAGTTAATTGTTTTTCTGCTAGAATTGTTGAAATTTTTCTAAGTGTTAGAGAACAAATTTTCATAAACTAATTTACCATTTATTATTTGGTTGATTTAACTCTGCCAGAAAGATTCAATTAGTTGTCTTGACATTTTAGCTAACTGTTCTTACTGATTACACACACTTATTCCATTTTAACTTGTTGTTTTGACAATTTAATTGACTGTTTTGTACATTCTTTGATTGGTAATCACTGTTCCAAAAATGCTCATTCTTTCCAACTTGGTTTTAGAAAGGATATTTTTTAACAGGAAACTGAAGTTATACATTTTTGAACAATGTATGAGTTATGTTTGTTGTGTTTATTAAGTTTTGACATCTATGTTTTAATAGAGATCTTTAAGCTTCACTGATAATCTAAGTGACTAAGATATCATGTGGTAAGAAGTTGACGAGGGAGTTCATATACACTAGTAGACACTCAGTTTTAGATGTGTGAACTTACCTTAATCCTTTATCTTAGATTTCTGGTAATCTAAGTCTAGTGTATTATGTTAGATATTAGTCTTTGGTAGTAGTCAATTTAATACAGGTCTTCCTAAGTTCATGTGTAGATTTTATATATGGTGAAAGAATTCATGTGTATAGTTTGTAATAATTGAGATTGATGTTTAATGCTCAAATTACAAAAGTTTGATATGAACTGTTATACTTTCAAATTTAAGGTACTTTAACTTTATCATATAGTAGCCATAATTGTTTTTACTAAGTGTTTTTTTAACATTTTTATATATTACTAGCATGTGTGTGTTTGAAAAAGAAACTTATTGTATAATTTATACTGACTTTTGGTTGTGTAGTGGGTGTCGGACATAAGTTATTCTTTAGCTTGTTTTAATTTTTTTTATTATCTTATATTAACGTAATTTTATTCATTATAATACATTATACTTATTTTAATTGTGAACTTGTAAATATTTTGGAGTGTTACAATTTAAAAAAATTAAAATATTAATTACATGATGATATATATTTTTTTATCTAAAGAAACATATTTTATTTATATAATAAAACTTATATTGTTAATCCTTTTAAATTATTTTATATTTATAATTAATTTATGAATTAAAAACTTATAAGTTTTAAGGGTTAAGTATTTAGTTGCTAGTTTATTAGTTATAACCTAGCTTATAAGCTATCTTAGTGACTTCTCATCTTTATTTAATTTATATTATATATATATATATATATATATATATATATGATACTAGTAATCTATATTGAGTTAATTTTTAATATAGTTGATAGTTGGATGAATTTGAGTATGTGTTAGGTGTTATTTTTGTTGTTGGAGAATTGTTGTTTTTGAGTACTAAGTAGTGTCTCACTTCTTAAACGATGCTCAAACACTGTGTAACTATTATCTCCACTCGCCCATTATTTCTCAAGTAACAGTGTGTGAAAGTTCAAATGATGAAGGAAATTACTCAAGTAAAAACTTGTAGTTGGAGTGATAGAGATGTTAAAAAAGGAAGAAAACATTAGAATCATTAAAGTTGGAGTGATTATTCTTCTTCTTTAAAGTCTAAATCATTAGAATCTCCTTCTCTTCTCTAATCTTGTAGAAATTTAGTAATTTGTAAAAGTATGATTGGACCTTAAATGGCTCTGGTCTCTAATTGGGCATTAATTAGGTTAGACCAGATGGTAAAAAAACTAATTTCTTAGGTCAATTCTCAACCAAAGCTCCTCCTCCAAGGCTGGTGTCTAACTTAGCCTAAGTTTGACATGTTTTGTTTGTGTGTGCATCGCATAGCTTCTCATGTGTAGTTAAATTTTTTCTTTATAAAATCTCACATACCTTTGAATCGTGAGTGCAAGAGAGCTCTTTATTCTATGAAGTCACCAAAATGGAAGTAATCTTCTAAGCTCTTCACCAATAATCTTTCCTTAAAGAAAAGCTAATCGAGTTCTCTCTTAAAATTTAGTAAAATTTTAATAATCTTTCAAACTTTCCATTGCTCTATAAAAATATTTCTATCAACACTCAAATAATGATACTCAAAAGATGGACAATCGAATAAAAAAATGACAATAAAGTAAAAAATTAATCTAATCAAAATTTTAAATAAGTTAAAATTAATTTGTATATAAATGAATTTATAAGATACATTATTTATTTATTTTAATTAGAAGTGTTTGGATATGAGTTTACTCCTAACATGAATTTCTTTTTACAACGTGTAATCTGTTGCCCAGTTGTGGAGAAAAGAAGGAAGGATTATTAAGTCAAATCACAAAATGAAACATAGTTTGAATATGTATATTTTTTTAGCAGTCAAAACTTTCTCATGAGTCATTGCTCCCACTTTTTCTACCTCACAACGTTCAATTTTCAAAGAGAAGAAATAAAATATTGGGCAGTCTTATGAATCGTCACTTCGCGTTCAGATATTAAAACAGGAAAAACAAGTAAGAACACAGACTTCAAAATTCTTCAGTTAATAATAACGAAAACGAATATGACTACTTAACCTTCCACCAACATCATACTTAATTTGCATGTGTTTGATTCAAATGTTGGTGGGTTATGTTCAAGCTTAATCTTTTCACATATTTTTCTTCATTAGATTCAAAAAATATACAATCACTTTAGTGTGCTTGGATCTGAGAAAAGAAACACGAAAATTTAACTGTAAAAGAAGAAAAAAAAGGTAAAAGGTAAAGAAAAAATATTAACAAAATTTAAGATAACAAATACATCAAAAATTTTATCATATATATATTTGCAAAGATTTGAATTGAAACGTATAATTATGTCATAATTTGGATATAATTGATAATATTTTTAATTTTTTATTAATATTTACGTTTTTATTTATTATAATATAATATGATTAAAATAGAAAATAAAAAATAATTTTTTTCAGTCACATTAATTATATTTATCATAAACTTTTCATTCAAATTTATTATTTTTTCTTAATCCAAACAAATTCAATTTATATATATTTTTTATTCTTAATGGACTGAGTTGCTATTTTGATTGTCAATTTATTCGGATCTCTTAGTCCTCTCTTATTTAAATTGAAAGTTAAAATGAAAAAGATAACTTAAACGATTAATTATTTTTATATTATATTATTTGAATGATATAAATATATAATAATATATAATTTAAATTATTGTAGGTAAGAATCAACTGTAAATCAGATTGACCCGTTTTGTCCCTCCAAACAAAAATAAAAATAAAAATATCAAACTAGTTTACTAATATATTTGAAAATTTCGATAAACCTTGAAGACATGAATCTAATCAAATGCAAAGGAAAAAAATAAATAAATTATAAGAAACTAAATAAATTATCTATTACAAAATTCTCATAAAGTATTATTAGTTTATCTTCTCGTGTCTACTTAAATATAAGATTTGATAACAATAAAGATTTACGACCAATCTAAAAATTTAGAGAAAATGTAAAAATTCGATACTTTAAAAATATGAAGTTTTATAATAAAAAAAAATTGAATGTTGTAATTTATATATAATTTTTTAGAAAGACATATTTAATTTTCATTTATTTAAATTTTATCATTAAACTTCAGAAAAAAATGTGCCTTATATTTTCTATTGAAATAAAAATTGAGTATGAATTGCTTTATGACACACCAAGATTCGCATTTTACATTTTTTTTTTCAGCAACTTATCCGGTTGAAAAAATTGCTGTAAAATTACATATTTGTAATATCTAACAAATTTAAGTGACATAATTAAAATTTAAAAGACTAAAACCACACTATCACAAAAATTGAGGATGAAATTTAATTTAATATTTTCTAGATTCTCATGTTATCCATAATCATATCACTTTATATTTGTGAATATTTGAGTGTATGTTCTCAAAACTTCAATTTTTGAAGAAAATAATGATAAAACTTTCAAAGTCTACATAACTTCTTAATAGATTGAACCTACTCTATGTGGTAGGTTTTGTGAAAGTTTCAAGGTCAAATCTAATTAATTATATAATTCCATCTTTTTCGGTAATCTTAATCGTGTTGGATAAGGTTAAGATGTTAGTTTAGTGGTTGATTAATCGATGTCCTTTATTATTTATGTCCAATATTTTTTTGTTCTTTAATTAAAGAATAACGTTGATTGTGATATAATTAAATTTAGTGTGAGTACATTATATGTTCTGTTTACTTCTCTAAAATTGTCTTTTAAATTTTTTAGAGGTGTAGCATTTCGATTGAAAAGGAAAGGAAAATTCCATTTCCTAAAAAGCCATGGATGAAAAATATTTTATAAATATTTTAGAAGAAAAAATAAATTAATTTAATGTAATTATTTTTTTATAATCATTTTTCATTATTTTCTGACCATTTTAATGTAAAAAATTTAATGTAGAACTTAACCCTTTTTAATTTCTCTTATCACTACTGATTTTCTTCAATCAAACAATTTTCATTTCTAACTCTTAATATGTTTTTTCTTCTCGTTTCAAATGTTACCATCATGCCTTAGGTCCTCCACCCGCACACCCTCTTCCTCCACCCCCATACAAAATTTTAATTTCATCACTGTCCTTATTAAAATTATCCAAATACCCTTTTTATATTAAGCAATTTTGAAATTTCTGGTAAGACACCCAGATGAGGCCATCCGGTTCTCATTTTTTGAAATTTAAGAACCGGACAGCCTGACGTCCGGTTCATAAATTGTTAAACAGATGGACTGGATGGGGGGTGTCATCCGGTTTGTAAGTTGTGAACCGGACGCCACCCCGTCCGGTTGTGTGCCATTCGGTTCATATTTTTTCAATTTTTTTTAAAGTGCACTGTGATAGATTGGTAAGGAGCAGAGGAGTTGGTTAGCTGTTACCTATCACCACCCAATTAAAATTAATATAGATTGGGGAGGAGCAGAGGAGTTGGTTAGTTGTTACCTATCACTATCCAATTAAATTAATACTTGAAAGTAAAAAAGAAATGAAAAGTCTCTTGATGTATTTACTTCTTATTCCAATTTCCAACCCCAACCCTATCTTAAATGAAGAGTCTCTGCTCTCCAAGAATTCATTCATTGATTCATTGGCTTTCATAAAATTAAATTAATTTAATTAAGGCAAATGAAGAGTCAAAGAGACACTATGTGTAATGCAGTAGAGGAGACTCTTCTTTGACTCTTTATTTGCCTATTAATTTAGTTTTATGAAACCCAATGAACCAATGAATTGATTAAATGGAGCAGGAGAGAGGAGAGACTCTTCATTTAAGATGGGATTGGGGTTGGAAATTGAATGAAAAGTAAACACAGCAGCAAAAGAAGAGACTATTCATTTCTTTTTTACTTTCAAGTACATTAATGCTCCTCACCAATCTGTCACAATGCATTTAAAAAAATTGAAAAAATGTGAACTGGATGACACCCTTATCCGGTTCACAAATTTACAAACCGGATGAGGTCCACCTACCACCCATCCGGTTTGTAATTTTTTTACCTTATGACAACCGGACGGGGTGGCGTCC
>Ga0099824_1009697_pt1 | contig 11712 bp, 2 predicted proteins | sample SiratrowhiteBW_FD_76837 | JGI IMG/M metagenome (GOLD analysis project Ga0099824, IMG submission 76837) | Root nodule microbial communities of legume samples collected from California, USA - Siratro white BW | ecosystem: Host-associated > Plants > Roots > Nodule | place: USA: California... | reverse complement strand
CAATTTCTTCCTATACAATATATTTTATTAAAAAAAGAAAAAATTAGAGATAACAAAACAAAACTATTAATCCGAACTAAATGACTTTTAATTTTTTTAAAAAAATTGATGAAAAACATATTTTATTTTTTCATTAGGATAGCTTTGAATTAGATGAAAAAGTGAAAGTTATAAATCCTAACTACAAATCCATTATCGTACTATAACCAATAAGATATATAATAAAGCTATAATTTTTATTGACAATAACGCTTTATTCCTAATTAGCTTGATCTGCATTTTTGAAAAGAGGCCATGTGTGCAAATTCATATTCTCTGAAAGTAATTACTATCCAAAGAGCATGAGTAAATATATACAATACATTAACTTACGTTAAAGACTTTCAGTAAATATAGGTTCAAATATATCCACCACAAGATAAGTTAATCGCGTTCCTTCAAAGGTAAGGGTAGAAGGAAGGAAAATGCACCTTCTAAGTTTACCCAAATGCTAACGCTCTATTTTTTCATCTCTTATTGCAGAAATTGGGTATACACGCAATTTAAAATGAAATTATAAATTGAAATTAAAATTAAAATTTAAGACCGATGAAATTATGCATAAACGCATAAAATAATAATCTGAAGTTAAAAAAAGCACTGAAAAAATAAAATGATGCGTAATTGTTAGCATAACAACACAAAGTTAAAAGAATCAAAGCGAAAGTCCAATTTGAAGTAAGAATGAAATGACAAAATGAAACCCTAGATTGAACCATGAAATTTATGAAACCAGATAACGAACTAAAGAATGAGACACAGATTAACAAACCAAGAGGATCACGTAGATGAGAAATGAACCTGGTATAGATCACTGGAAAGAGATAACGTTGTGAGCAAGAAAAAACGCAAAGGAATAGTTTGAGAAAAATTAATTTCAAATTCTCAGTATTTTAATTACTTAAAATACCTATAAAAAAATTCAAAACATTTAAAATATATGTATAACTTTATGACATTTTAAATTCATAATAAAATTACCCCGTTAAATTTTCCTTATTTAAAGAAAAAAAAAACAAAAATAAATTTACATTTTTTCCATAAAAATAAAAAATAAAATATATTTTAGAAATAACTGAATTAGGAAAGATTCGTTGTACCTGAGGTTAAAATGAACGTTTGAAAGTACCTTCGAATATCACAAGGTGGTTGGGAAAAGGATGATGCTGTTGGGAAGGGTTAGACAGGCGAAGCAGAGTGTCGCACAAATTCGTCATCTGTGCCACAACCCTCAGAAACATCTTCAAGATCTCGAATTGCTCAAGTGCTTCAAATCCGAGATTCAGTTCGAGCTTTCTTCTAATCACTTTCAGGTTCTCTCACTCCTTCTTTTCCTTCCATGTCATGTGCTTTCATCATTTGTTCCTTCGTAATAAAACGCACATTTCACTTCAAAACACTCTATATCTTGAATCGCAACACACATGACAGTTAAAAAACAAAAGGGGGTCTTTTGAGTTACTCGTGCATTTCCATGGGTGCAGAATGCTCAAACTGGTTCCTTAGGGGACTTTGTGGTGGAATCGGACTCTCCCAGTTCCAAAGATGTGGTTTTTCGAAGAAAATTCGATTCTGGTGAGGAAGTTGCAATTTCTGCTATTCTGGGACCTCCTAACTACGAGAAAGACACTGTTTTTCCAAGGGATGTTTTTATGAAAGTGTGTGTAAAAAAACCAGCATTGAGCTCCATTTTGCAGTTTGACTGTGGAGTTCATGAAGAAACTGATAAGGGCTCTGATTTTGACATTTATAATGCTTATTATCTCAGATCACCTACATTTCTCAAGCCTTCCAATTACAGAGGCCCCTTATTCAGGTAAGCTGATACTAAACCTTGTTCCTTATAATTATAATATATGTTAAAACAATTTTGGTTTTCCTGTTTGAGTGGAAGTTGATTTGTATTGGGTTTACAATTTTGTGGCGGATACATTCAGTGTTGGTGATTTGCTTCAATGAACAAAGATAGGATTTATGCTATAGATTAGAGTAAATGACAAATTCAATCCCTAAAATCGTCATTTTAGTCCTTTTAGATTTAACAAAATGTCAAAAATCCACAGGAATTATAATTCGTTTCATCTGAGTCCCTAGATTTAACCAGTTCTGTCCTTTTTTATTCTTGAACATATTTTAATATTATCACTTAAGTCACATATGTTGTACTAATTGTAACTGACAAATTACAGCTTTGGGGAACCTTTTGAGAATTTGTTTTGTTCAAGAGACTAATGTAAGACAATGTTCAACAACTTAGAGACAAAAGTGGCTATTTACTACATAGATTATAGCTGTAAATTTAACTCGGGCCTACACATTTAACGTGCTTGGTTTTGATCATTTGATGTACTCAAAATCTACCAAGATTACTTCAATCTCTCCCCTTTATTTGCACATTGCATACTGATGTTTCTTTTTCTAGTTCTTTTATGGTGCCAGTGTTATTGTCATAGAATAATTGTACTCTTATGATTTATGTTGTGTTTGGCTAATTGGTGTTAATCAGAGGTTTTGCACATTCGAATGCCAAGATGTAAAAGCATTCGGGTGTTAGATTGTCAATAAATTGAGAGCAATAAGTTTCCAAACATATCCTTTTATCTTTTGTGTATCTTGGCTTCATATGGCTTTAATGTTTAGATGGCATGCTGCAAGCCCTAGTCCTGTTGGATTAGATATTAGAAATACATTTTGACAGGGTTACTCATCTTGATTGTAGTTCTTACTGATGAATTTGAAGCAACTAAGCCAGACAAGTCTTCAACTACTTTTTTTAAGTAGCATTGCAGACAAAAAATTCATTTACCAAAATTTGTTAGATTTTCAACCTATTAAAGTTATTTTAACTGTTAATGTATGCTTTTTGGTTACTCATCTCTGAACTGCATAGGCTTGTAATTTGATATAACTAAGCCGGTGAGAATTTAAACTGTGTTTGTTAATATTAAACTTCTTTTCATGCTCTTTTGTTAAATTTGCTAGATTAGCAGAGATGCATTTCCTTGTTGCTTTTATGAATTCATCAAATCATCACCAGAAGCTGGTTTTCACAGTATCATCATTTCAAATTCTAGTAAATCATTCATAAATTACACGAGTCTTTGTACTAATACTTGTTCATTGTCTTGTCTATATCCATGTGAAGCACATTGGATAATGAGTTGCAACATGCACTCAAGGAATACCTGATAGTGAAGGGCATTGGCATAAGCCTGACCAACTTCCTTCTCCACTACCTACACAAAAGAGAGCAAGAGCAGTATGTGAACTGGTTGAAGAAAGGTGAAGCAGCATTTGCAGCAACAAAAGAGTCTTTGAGGCAATCTACAGAGGAGTTGCAATAATGTCAATTTTGGAACTTGTCCATTTTTACTGATATTTTAGTCAATGGTTTTGAGAGCTGGGAAAATAATAATGATTAGGTTGTCAGATAAGTAAACTGTTTTGTACCATATAGAATTATTTTTCTTACTTTTCTAAATGGTATGCACCTAACTTATCAAGTTAGATAAGATAACTTCTATACAAGTGCATAAATTGTTTTTTGGTTACAGGGTAAATTTAATTTATTTTATCTTTCTATTTGCTTCTATAAATGTTTATGCAAAATTGATCTAAATAGGGCCAAAATATAGTTCAGCAAATCTTAATGTTGATTTTTAATTTTTCCAGTTTCTGGGCCTATGCCATGCAGGCGTTCTTTGGGCCTTTTTTCTTCTCATACACCCAAAAGGTTCTACACTAAAACGTCTAGACGAGTTCTTCCTGCACCCTAATACATTCTTCTTGTACCCTAATAAAAAATTTAAATACCACAATTGTCCTTATACAAAAACCGGATGGCACCCCATCTGATTGTCATTTAAAAAAAATTGACAACCGGATGAGCATGTCATCCGGTTGTCATTTGAAGAAAAATGACAAACCGGATGACCTGCTCATCCGGTTGTTAATTTTTTTTCAAATGACAACCGGATGAGGGTGCCATCCGGTTCTCATTTCCAAATCAAAATGATAACCGGATGAAACGCATCCGGTTCTCATAGTCTAAATCGAAAACAGATTAATTTTTCAATTTGGACTATGAGAACCGGATGGGTTTTATTCGGTTATCATTTTGATTTTGAAATGAGAACCGGATGACACCCTCATCCGGTTGTCATTTTGAAAAAAAATTAACAACCGGATGAGCAGGTCATCCGGTTGTCATTTGAAAAAAAATTGACAACCGGATGGCATCCCCATCCGGTTGTCAATTTTTTTTCAAATGACAATCGGATGAGGGTGCCATCCGATTCTCATATAAGGGCAATTGTGATATTTAAATGTTTTATTAGGATGCAAGAAAAATGTATTAGGGTGCAGGAAGAACTCGTCAAACGTCTATATTGTACAATTGACAGTTACTTCCTGCACCCCCAGTTTTGAATCTGTACCCCCATAATTGATTGAAATGGCTTAATTGCCCATTCGGCCTCTCTTTATTGCATCCCATTACTAGTCTCGTTGTCCTTACACCATCAACACCGTAGAAGAAGAAAAGGAGAATGTTGAAAAAAAAAATTTGTTTCCTTTCTGAAATATATTTTAAAAAACACAATTTAGGAGGTATTATGTACTAAGAAAATGTATTTATAAATTCTGTGTGTCTTTCAGAAAAAAATTTCAGAACAAATAAAAGTCATTTAAAAATTATGAGGGTGCAGGTTCAAATTGAGGGGTGGAGCAAGCAATTTCCTTCTTTAAAATTCAATTTTACACTATAATGCTCTCATTTTCAACTTTTCCTCATTATTCTACCATGACCATGACTGTATAAGAAATCTCATATTAAATGTTTCAGTGACAATTTTTATTTTTTTTTGGTTATATGGATTGGACTTAAATTATGTTTTCTATCTCATGAGAAGAACACCTAAATTGTGCTTCTTATGTTTTATCTTTTTTTTTTACTAATTTTATCTAACTATCATTAAGCTTATAACATATTATTTAAATTCAGGAAATTCAAGAAAATCGACCATAAAATATGTCTACTTTATGGGGTGGGTTGTGCACGAATTATTAGTATACATGAATTCCACCAAATGATATGATGAAGACTAGTAGCATAATAATTTTATTAGTGTATTTTTATTATGATAATATTTATTAAAAATTATAAAATAAAAAATAAGTTACGTAAGAATTATAAATTTGAATTCATAATACAAAATATGTTAAGGAGTATGAAAATTGTCTGGTTGCATTCAAAACTCATTGATGTTCTATGTTAATGGTGTGAAAGTACAATTAAAAAAATACCAGGCAAAAAAAATGTGTAGTCTCAATTATGTTATAAAGTCTAGGTTTGATTAAATCAGGGCAGAAAAAATAGAGTTAGATTTATTACGCGGATCCTTAAATAAATTTGATAATTGAATTTTAGGGGAACTAACTACAATTTTTTAAATAAAGATTTCCATTTGAATTGTGTGATGAAAAAACATATAGATATGGAGAAAAAAAAGTTAACTACACTATCATACACTACTTTACAATGAACACAAATATGCACATGTCTAAGTTTTGCTTTTAAAGTTGAGATATATATATATATATATTAGAAAAGATGGTCTCTCTTAAGTATATTTGACTTTTGATGTTCGATTTTTATGTAAATTTCTCTTTATTACTTTTTAGAAAATAAAATATACGTTAATTTGCAAAAATTATGATTTAACTTATACATAAATTAGTTTTATTTATAGATTAACTTATTTAACTTTTTTTTATCTCATAAAAGTATTTATGAAAATAATTATGTAAATAAACCCCTTATTCTCTTAAATTAAAAAGATTTTAGAAACATACACCACATCATACAAGAAGAACGATGGTTCGACGTTCATGCAAAAAGTTAACTAGTATTGATAGTTTTTCCAGTTTGAAGTATTTTCTGGAAAGGTCAGACACTACTTTCACAAATATTATGATATATTAAAAAAAATTCTTAAGTATTCTAAACATTCTGTTGTTTAATATATGCTTTTACTTAAAATGTTTAATAATTTTTTAAATTAGATGTTTAATAAATTAAATATTTTTGTTTGAAATTTTAATTAAAATATTTATTTATGTTTATTTTAGTTTAAGTTTCTGAGATATGGTTAAATTTTTATTTTGATCCTTTAATTTTTAACCATCTATATATTTTACATTTTATCATAATTTATAATGTTGATATAAGTAATTGAAGGGACTTAATACTTATTACTATTTAACACATGGAACTCTTGATTATATGTTCAAGAGACAAGGTTATCCTAACATGTTGATAAAACATTGAAAGATAGACCATAATTATATTATTAATGTCCAGATTGGAATGTTCCAGCACTTGCAGTACCATACTCCATTGCTGGTTTTGTTGTATCCTAGAAAGTATGAAGGTTGTGTGGCTTGTGGTGGGAAAGATGACTCTTGATGCCACTCAAGGGTTATTGAATGAATGCTCAAACAAAAACAAAAACTCTATGAAGTGAATGAATGTTGTTTCTAGAAGATAAAGGAGACTCTGCTTAGTTTGTTGTGGTCATGAACAATTTCTTGGTAGAGTTTCAAGTAAATTTTTTTCTTTTTTTTTTATTGCTATTTTGTGTGGTTAATGGTGCTTTTAGTATGCAATATTCGACTGGACAGGAGAAAAAGTTAAGGAAATTATCAATATATAATATATAATGACTATATTTTCATTTTGTATATGTATTTTTGCATTTATTTTGTTCTTAACTTTTTATGTTTAATGTTATGAAAATCAAAATTATTATTATATTATGTGTATAATAATAAAGAAAAAAAAATAGTAAAGATAAATTATTCATCCTGTATAACTATTTCATAATGCAATTTGTTTCTTTATCTCTCTTCTATGTAAAATTGTTATCTATATTACTTCTATAATAATATTTTAAAAATATTATAAATTACCCATAAATATTTAAAATAATAATACATATATTTTTATTTAAATAAATGTATAAAATAAAATTGATTAAATATTAAATTTTTACTAGTATTATTACGTTGTATTTGTGCTAATAATTTATAATAATAATAATAATAATTAAACATATTTTGATTGGTAAAAAAATATTATTAAAATATTAATATTTGTTCTGAAATAAAATAGTAATATATTAGTTTTACAAAAAAAATTAATTTGTTGTCGCATTAAATAATTTAATAAGAACAATATAGTTTTAATTTAAGTCAGAAAAGTTAATTTTTCAACATTTTTAAAGAATTACTTTTGTAAAAAATTTGGCTAAAGTTTATTACGAAAAAAACTTAATTTTATTATAGTATTACTTTTTAAGTAGCCAACCAAATATTAGAAACGTATTTCAAATCGAAGCTTAGCCAATAATATGCAGCTCGAACTTTGTAATGAAAATGTAATATTATTATTTTTTATTATTCATATATAATTATACAATTAGCATTAACTTGTCGCATGTTTCATTAATTATTTTGATAACTTAGTATAATTTAATATGATAATTTTGTGTAAAAATCTTAAATTATCTAAAATATATTCATGAAGGTGGGATTTCTTTTTGTTAGGTGTGTTTAGAGTTTAGATTGGGATTTCATTTTGCACCTACATAATTTTTCTATATTCTTATAAATATAAAATTTTTCATTTTAATCTTTTGATTTACGTAAAAATGATTTTTAAATTATGTAATCTAAAAATATTATTAATTTTTAGAAGGTTAAATTTGACATGAAATAGAAATGTGATAATTTTTAGAAGGTTAAATTTGTGATAATTTCTTAACTTTTGGATCGTGTAATAGAAATGTCTACAAAATTACATAATTCAATAAAATTTTTTATTAAAAAAAATTTCAAATTAAATAATTTATAAATATCTTCTAAATTATATAATTTAAAACACTTTCTTTTTCTTAAATCTATTTATAATACAATATATAAAAAAAAGATGACATGACAATTAAAATAAAATAAAATAACGACAAAGAGACAGGAATGACAATAAAAGATGGCGAGAGGAAAGAGTGGCAACAACATGGTAGCTGTTTGATGTTTTAATCACCCCATAAGTACACATGAAAAATAGGGGGGTGTAGAAAGAAATGCCCATTTGTGATATTTAACAATTTTTAACTAATAACCGAAATTTGGTTTGTGGTTGGCCAAACGTGGCCCTTCAACTCGTTTCGTGTCATCAGTCTAATAATGATTTAAAGACTATGGGAAATTTGATTACATATAACTTAATTGACTTTAAAGTTTTCTTCATTATTTATGGAAGCCTCCTAATGATTAATATATTTTTACCTTTATAAAATCCAGTTGTTTAACATGTTTGTTAGAGCCATTCTAATTCTCACCATATAATTATAATGAAATACTCTTTTCTTTTCTAAAAGTCTTGTAAATTTTTATAAGATTTAGAAGGACTCGTTTGATGACATATATTTAGGACAGTGATTTTATTAAGAATCGACATTGTTATTATATGACAGTTACAAAACAATCGTAGTTATATGTTTAATATTAATTATAAAAATACTATTAGTGGTATAGTATGGTTGAATATTGTTTTTATATTGATGTATGATGTACAAAAGAAATAATATAACACGTCTAGTTATCTAATCTAAAAGATATATCTACAATCATTAGACAGTATTATAAAATAAAATAATATTGCTTTTCAAAACAATTCTAAACAAATACAAGAAGAAATTTGATAAGTTAGAGAGAATTTTAAAAGATATCTAACATAAATTTAAATTTTCATTCAAAAACAAGTCATAAATATCATATTTCATTTCTTATAAATACTTTATTCAATATCACTCATACGAGACATTTACTAATATATATATATATATATATATATATAATATAATATAAAATGTATTATTTCTCTATGAATATAAGAATTAAGTCTTTTCATACCATAAAATGGGAGACTTAATCTTATGAACTAAACTAGATAAATTTTATTTATATGATTTCAATATGTTGATAGAGTCCTTATATCTTCTTCTAAACAAATCTTTAATTCAATGCATATCTTAAACAATCTCAACACCGTATTTCCTTTCCTCAAGATGTTATGTCTCAATCACACTTCCAAATGGTTCATAATTCATTCAAAACTTCAATATATCATACAATCATATAGAAATTTAACTTTTAAACATACTATAATATTTCACCATTACAATTTACATGTGCAGAACACATATTCTTGCCTAGTGAGTCTCATGCTCGACGAGCAACCAAACCACTAGGATCAACTTTGTCCAGCAAGAGTGGCTCACTCAATGAACAATGCTTTCGGATGTTTAATTCTCTGAATTTCGCTCAACGAGAACATTGCTTATCCAGTGACTAAACCATCAAGACTAAATCCATCCAATGATAGTAGCTTGCCTAACGACTAAATCATTAGCACTAAATTTGTTCAGCGAGAGTAGCTCATCCAACGAGCATATGACTTACCCAGCAAGTATATGACTCATCTGTCAAGTCTGCATAATCTATAGAATTTTGAAAATGGTATAAGTGATTCAAGAGGCTTTTTCATATATTTTCTTACTTGTTTTCAAACTATCCTTGTCAACTTGAGCCACTTAGTCCTACTCGGAGTACTAGCATAACTCAAGTATTCATACACGCAATTCATAACTCAAGTATTCATATACGCAATTCAAACAATTCAAGCCAACCAAATTTTACATAAAATAGTTAAAGATCATAGAATCATACACCAATCATTAACACTACATTCTTCAATTTATCTAATTCATTTTCAACAGACTCGATAAATACATCAAATATACTCCAGTGACATCAAACATCCAACCATTTCATATCACCTATAGGTTCAAACACACATCTATTTCACTCAAAGGTTCAATCCCTATAAGAAATTCCAAAAAGTGATAAAATTACTCTCACAATTAGATCTTATAACTAAAGTAATATAGAGACTCAAGTTTAGCTTTCCTTACTTAATTGAACGACTAAGTATAAAAAATGAGTTTTGATTTCCAAAAGACGCAAAGATAACCTAACTTGAAGAATACAATTCTCTGATAAATGATCTAAACACATCATTAAAATCCTAAACTAATAAATACTAATCCTAAAACCAAAGACAAGGTTACCTAGATAAACATAAAAACTCAAAACTAGCTCAAAGAGAAAAATAACAAAATTAAACTTACTTTAGTAAAAAAACTAATCGGACAACTTTATTTTATTACCACAAGTTTAAAAATGATATTTGATTGTCAATCTAACTAAGAATAAAGTGAGATCATTAAAAAGAAAACAGAAAAAAAAGTAAAATTATATTTAAAAAGATAATAATTATTTTAAACTAAAATATAAATATAATTTTTTTATTTATATAAACTTTTTATTTTAATAATAAAATATTTAAGTTTCATTCTAATCCTGTAATTTCTACACTAACTCAATTTTCTGTATCCTTAAATAAAATAATTCTATAGAAAAATGTTTCTTTTCCATTTAAGAAATAGTATGGATGGTTTATCCACTTGTCACAATTGATTAATAATGAATCAAGCCAACTATGAGATTCATTAACTAATCACATTAAAGAGGGTGAAGCGTTGCAACAGGGTAAATGAAAAGGCAAAACAAAGAAGTAATGGAACCAATGAACCAAAAATGCGTTTCTTTTAATGTGAGGAGAAAAAGAATATAGTGTTAGACATTTCTCGGATTCTGGTCAAAGATGAAATAACATGATAAATGCCGAATGGTACAACCTGGTGATTCATGCTGAAAATTATTGTAGTCTCTAGATTTTTCTGTGGAAAAAAGAGACACAGTTATTATAGTGAAAAATTATGGTGTTCCTTTGGTTTTAATATGCTTACATACGGCAATGTGGTTGGTTGAGATCTTGAAAATATCTTCTTTGCTCATATTAATATCTTTAAAATCATTGAAATCAGACGGTTGATTAATCAATTAAGACATTAATTTAAAATTTAATGATTCAATCATAATTAGAACATGACTAAATCGACTTCAATATACTAGTAATAATTAAATAATACTAGAAATGAATATCATAATTTTAAAACATTAGAGACTAAAAAATATATTACTTATAGATTTTTAACATTTAATGTACATATAAAGTTTAAATCAAATATGTAGCAACAAACAAAACTTTTATTTTCCAATCTAATTATTATTATTCATTTTTTGACTCTTTTTTCAAATCAGTTTATTTTTTCAAGACTTATTTTATAGTCTATTTGAATTGGAGACCAGAGCAATTGACCAAAATATTTGTACTATATTCTGTTTTTCTAAATACACGTTCAAACTCTGAACAGATTCTAAATGAATTTACTTCCTTAACTTCGTTCACCTGTGGCTGCTCTTTACGACAAAATGGAAAAAAATCTTAAGACATTAATACACGTATTAAAATAATTGATCTTATTGTAAGATTTTATCTTAAAACTTTAACGATATTTTAATTATACAATAAATCATAATATAAAAGATAAAATAAAAAAAATTAAAATATTGAAAACAATATCTTAAATTAGATAAAATATTATATAGTGTGGTACAATTCCAAACTAATAGTATATGAAAAGATTG
>Ga0099824_1009693_pt1 | contig 11714 bp, 14 predicted proteins | sample SiratrowhiteBW_FD_76837 | JGI IMG/M metagenome (GOLD analysis project Ga0099824, IMG submission 76837) | Root nodule microbial communities of legume samples collected from California, USA - Siratro white BW | ecosystem: Host-associated > Plants > Roots > Nodule | place: USA: California... | reverse complement strand
TTTAAAATCCTCAAGAAGCTAGTGCTACCTAATGGATCAGTCTTGAGAGCAAGATTTGCTGGTCGCCCTACTCGAGATTGTTTATTTGAAGACCCCGTGATGGATGGTAAAAGGTATGTAACACGTTACAATCTGTCTCTACGAATGGCCAGAATTTGCTGCTTCGGTTTCATTCTTTACCGAACAGTGAACACATTACTGACTATTTTGCAGTTTGCTGAAAATTTGGAATTTGAATGCACTGACCGGGGTGGTAGGCGTCTTCAATTGCCAAGGAGCAGGAAGCTGGCCCCTGAAATCGTTGGAATCCGCACCTTTTCGCATAACCATTTCAGGGAAAGTGAGACCGCTTGATGTTGAATTTCTTGAAGAAGTTGCAGGAGAAAATTGGAATGGAAGTTGCATAGTATATGCCTTCAATGCAGGTGAAAACTCCTGCATAAACTAATCACATTTCAATTCCTTTTAGAACCTAAAACACCTCTGTTCCTCTAGAAATGCCAAAACTAACTACAGTACAATACTGCAGGCTTGCTTTCCATGGTTTCTCTCAGAGGAAAACTTGAAGTGTCCCTGGAGACACTCCAATGTGAAATATATACAGTATCTCCAATAAGGGTCAGTACTCTATAGGCCTACTTTGCAATCTACTTTTTGTGAAAAAGCATCTTTACCAAGTCTCTAACGGGCAAGAGTGTTCATGTGTCTAAACAGGTGTTTGGTTGTGATGTGCACTTTGCACCAATAGGATTGCTTGACATGTACAATTCGGGAGGAGCAGTAGAAGCCTTGGACTGCAACATGGATGTTGCACAGTGCATAATAAAAGTCAAATGCAGAGGTTGTGGCCGCTTTGGAGCCTACTCCAACGTTAGACCAAAGGGATGTGTGGTGGACATGAAGGACGAGGAGTTCTCCTACAACCCTGAAGATGGATTATTGACGTTTAAGGTTGATGGTGAAGGCAATTCAAGGGATATAGAATTTGTATACTGAGGTGGCTCAATAAAGTCAAAGTAAATGTAATCTTATTCCTCTTCAGAGCCATTTTCTATTTACCTAAACCCGGAAGTACCCATAGATGGAATTTTATTGTTGTAAGAAAAAAAAATGGAGTTGCTTAATTTTGGTGTTATAGAACTGTAAATACTTCTGTAGCATCTGTAACCAGTGATGTGACACGGTCTTATTCGTTGTAACATCTCGATCCTTTCACCATGCTCACCGGTTGCCTATCATTCTGGAACCAAGTCCAAGAGCAAGTCAGTTAAAGAAGCAGTTGCTACTTCCTGCTTCAAGAACTAGGTTGATTTTGATCTAACTACATTGAATGAGGCAAAACGACACTAAAGATGTTTTTCCACCGAAGAGAAAACTATTATGTGCTAGTGAAACTTAAGTGAGTCCCTATATTTAGCAAACCGCCTATTCTTCTAATAATGCTCTATAAATCCTCTTATCTCAATAAATCTCGTGAAGTTTGAACGTTGAACTTCCATTTCTATAATATTTTTCGTGTATTGTGCCTAGATTTCTTCTTCTCTTTCTTTTCCTATCTTTCTTCTCGCGCTCCTCTATTTCAGATTTCAACCATAGTTACGTCTTTCTACATGTCTCAATGCTAGACTAGCTGAATTAGCAGATTCCATTCAATAAAGTCTTTAAAGAAACGGTGCAAGAACTCATTCGCCAATCTTCTTTTAGGCGAATCAAATTCTTCAATTGACATGGCACAGGTATTCCTAAAATATATCATGTATCTATCTAATAAATGAAGTCAGATTCAACCCAAAATATATCATGTATCTATCCAATGAAGTCAGATTCAACCCAATTCATTACGGCCTAGCCTAGTATTAATTACCAATAATCTAATTAACCTCAATCATGTTACCTAATGCTAATTTATAATATGTAAAAGGGAAATATATGTTATTTAATGACAAGGTCTTATAAATATGACCTAAGTCAATAGAGAATATCATTTATCTTACAATATCATTTATCTCATTGCTCTCTTACTTATATTCCGAACACCTTTTCACACTCTTACTAACTTGCGCATCGGAGAGTTTTGTGTAGGTGGACTCCCATTTGGTTCAACGTTAAACTTGGTTGTTGTCAACACCACCGCGGACGACCTCCACTCGGGTCAGGTAAGAACATTTGGTGCTTACCATGGGGTCTTGGTAAAATTCTTCCTAGGACCACTATTTTGTAGGAATGGATCCAACGTTGTTGGAAGCCCTTCAGAAGCACGTGGAAGGGGTCGTTCAGAAGAGCGTAGAGGCTATGAAGGCCACCCTCCAGGAAAGCGAGGACAATGTGCAGAACACACTACATGTTGCTCATGAGGAGATGATTGATAGGATCCGAAATCAACGAAGGAATCATGATGAGGATATGCGGGCTCTCTACTACCAGATGATGGCGCTCCAATAGGAGAGGGCCCAACCGTTTGTGAACCCCAGCGGGCGGAACTCGCCTAATTGGAATGGTCCTATGGCCGAGGAAAGCTCAGAAGAAGAATCAAGCTGGAGTTGGACGTTGACTTCGAGCCGGATGGCAATAGAGACTCAGATGACTCGATCTGGGCAAGGACAAAACTTCGGATGGGACCATCTGCCTAGGGGGAAGGTTGTCAGGATCCCCCGAGATACTATCACCATATGCCCTTTGGCGAGATGCAGCCACCTCCGCTGAGGGATGACATGAAGGCTCACATCAGTGGGTTTCACCCCTTCATGCCCGAGGTGATGCAGGTTCGGCTACCCTCCAAGTGGAAATGGCCAAATGTCGAGACTTATAATAGAAGTTCTAATCCCAAGGTCCACATCAATCCTACCTAACACAGGTAAACCTATTTTATGACGACGATCTGAAAGTCCATTGTTGCCTATTCCTGATAACGCTAAAAAGAGCCGCTTTGGAGTGGTATTACTCAACTCCCAAACTCGGTTGATTCCTTTGAGACGTTGTGCGCATGGTTCACAGTGAGGTTTACAGGTAACAAACCCATGGTGGCCTCATCAGCATCCCTCCAGTATGACACGAAGGGAGATAACGAGTCACTACAGCAATACATGGCTCGATTTTCTAAAGCTACACTAAGGATTCCAACCTTCACCCTACAGTAGCCATGCATTCGCTTTTGATTAGACTGAAGACCAGGACTGCCAAGTACATGAGCATCGAGGAGAATATGGAGGCTAGGAATAGGAAGTCTTACCAGCATGTCGTGACGGGAAGCTCTCGGTTCCCGAAGAGGAGTCAGTCAGGGAGATTTGACCATTACACTCCTTTGAATGCCAACAAAAATTGTCTTACAGGAAGCTTGCAACCTAGAGCTTGTTCAACTCCCTCGTTCGAAACAGTCACACCTTGATGCGGACCCAAAGCTTGGGTGCAACTACCACCAAAACATTGGGCACGCTATCGAGCATTGTTCCAAGGATCGAGACATCATCGAAGAACTCATCCAATATGGGGCTCTGACCCGATTCATCAAAAAGAGTCAGGTGTCGCTGGCTAGGAAAGGTTCTAGAACATTTGATACTCAGGGAGGACACAAGGGATGTTTCAACCACAGGAAGGGATGAGGCCGAGGTCGTCACAGACTTGACAAGGAAAGAACCCCAAAATTGAGGGCTGAAGCAGGAAGCGAAACCACACAGCAAAATCCAACGTTGCTGCAAAGTTGGTGAATGTCGTAGACATCTAGTTCAGCTTAGTAGGGACCGTCCAGCGAGATTTCAAAGTCACCGAAAGGTCACTAAACATGATTGATATTCTTTTGCAGAACTATTACAAGAGGATTTGCAGGTGGTGGTGCTTCTAGTTCTTCCAAAAAGAGACATTTTAGGAGCATCAACTCGGTAAGCTACTTATCGTCGCACTCCCAACCGTCAATCATCTTTTCAAACGCATATTTTTCCATTAATGATCTTGATCAGGATGACCGGATAGTCATAATTGCTACGATTGCCAATTGGAAAGTGCACAAAGTTCTGATTGACTAGGGTTGACAAAATGGAGGTCGTGCAGGCCCCTGAGGAGGTTGTGGAGAATGAAAAAGAGGACAGGGATGACCTCGACCCTCAAGCCGATTTTGAGGAAGGTTGACTCACCTTTGATGAACCGATGATGCCCATACAACTTGGGGCTCTACCTCATCAAGTCATCCATTTGGGAAGCAATGCTCACTGACTTGTGAGGAATGAGGTAGAATGAGTCCTCATCGCCAACTCAAATCTCTTCACATGGAGTCCCATAGACATGCTTGACATAGACCTAGACTTCATGTACCATAAATTGACGCTCTTACCACATGTCGGGCTCATAGCCAAGAGAAAGCGAAAGCTCAAGATAGAGAGGCGAGTTGCTTTGGAAGAAGATGTGGCCCAGCTCACTCGAGTTGGATTAAAGAAATAACCTACATCACATAGCTGGCAAATGTGGTGATGGTAAAAAAGTCCTACGACAATGGCGGATGTGTATAGATTACATGAATCTTAACAAAGTTTGTCCTAAGGACACCTACCATCTCCCAAGTATTGATCAGTTAGTCGACAACACATCAGGGTATGAGATGCTGAGTTTCCTGGATGTTATTCAGGGTACAACTAGATCAGATGTACCCCCAAATGAAGACAAGACAATGTTCATGACTGAAAGGTCCAACTACTACTATCAGGTCATTTCGTTTAGCCTGAAAAATGTGGGAGCGACTTACCAATGCCTAATGGATAAGATATTTCATGATCTGTTAGGCAAAACCATGGAAGTATACGTCGATTCAGATTTGAAACTTCCAACAACCAAGCCGAATATGAGGCTCTAATAGTAGGGTTGAGGTTAACCAAGGACCTTGGGGTGAAAAACCTTAAATGCCAAACTGATTCACAACTCGTGGCAAGACAAATAAACGGCAAATAGCATGTAAGAGAGCCCCTGCTTCATAAGTACTACCACGTGTGCCGAGGTCCGACAATGACCGAGTTGATGTCTTGTCTAAAGTCGCAAGCATAAAGAAAACGGGCTAGTATAGAACACTGATCCAAGAAGTTTTGGACACTTTGAGTTGGGATCACGAGAATGTGTTTGCAATTCGTGTCGGACAAAGGAGTTGGATCACCCTATAATAAACTTCCTGGTTAATGACATGTTTCTTGAGGATCAGGCAGAAGCAAAAAGAGTAAGAAGGCATACTACCTCGTACACCGTCATCCATGATGAGCTATTCAGGAGGTGAGAACATGAGAGCTTGTCTCATCGCTTTCATAAAACCTTCCTCATGGGTGTCTATGTAGCCTCCTTACAGCTAAATTTTCTCCTCCTTCCACTCTGACTTTTGCCAAGTAAGGCCCTCCTCCCGCTCCTTCCACTGAGATTCTTTTTGGGTGAGCTTCGTCATCTCTTTATCCAAGCCGCCCATTCGGCCCTCCACTTCCTTCAACGCCCCCTCAGCACGAATCAACTCCTCATTTTGGTGTACAAGTTTAGCCTCAAGACTGTGCGACAAACCTTGAAAGTGGAGGAGTTACAATTCCTTGGCAGCAAAGGTTGAGTCCCTCTCCAACTTTTCTTAGAGTAACTCTTGGACTGCCTCTCTAAATTAACATCTTTTATTTATCAAGTCCGAGTGACCCCGAGCAACAACTCGAAAGGGCTACATGACAGTCAAACACTTCCCCAACATGGTGCCACCGTCATGATAGTCCTCAAGGTCGAGCTTCTCCATCAACTCGACATCATGAGCATAAGCGCAAGGTAAATCCTTGGCCTTCATGTTGAAGTGCCAATTCGACCAAAGGTCGGGGACTGTTACGGTAAGGTGATCTAACCTGGGACTAGGACCACCAACTCGAGAAGTGAATCCCAAAGAGGAGGGCTTAACCAAGGGGAACATAGGTTTTGTCTTAATCAGACTGGTTAGACTCAGCTAATCACCAAAGGACGCTTCTAAGTTGATTACCTCAGGGATCACGACTACATGGTGTAGGTCCCAACGAAGCGCCCGCTGAGGGATTTGTCCCGGTGGTAGGAATGGAACTCGTGGTACCGTCAAAGGCCGCATCAGTAGTAAGAGTCGGACCCGAAGTGGAACCATTAGAAGAGCCTGAGCCACCCTTCTTTTGTTTAGGATTCTGGAAGGACTTGACCAGATTACGTCAGCCACCGACCTCAGTTCGGAGTCTTTTAAAATCTACATCTTCGCTTATAATCTTTGCAAAAGAAACAAATAGGTAAGCACACGAGCTTAACATAAATGCTCGAACACTAGCAAACAGACCATACCTAGAAATAATGCATCAGGATCTTCGACAAATAGAAGGCCGAGGAGTGCTCTACTGTTTATAGGGCGAGAGAGCTGCCTAATAGTATCAATTGCCTCCCTTTCCTCAAGTGTTAAGAGGTGCTCGACCCTTGACTTAAACCTTGAAGGTTTTTGCCAGTACAACAAAAACCGAGGTGTGAAATCAGAATGGAATAGGAGAGACTTCTCCGTATCCTTTGGATGGTAGTGGAGCTTAAAGAATTTTATCTTAAAATGTTTACAAGAAGAGTTGTATAAGGTGAAGAGGGAGCCATCATATGCAGCGCTTAGAGAAACCCAACCGACGAACTTGCCAAACTTAACTTGGTAGAAGTACATAAAAACACTTACTAAAGGTTCAAAACCAAGATGACCACAGAGAATCTCAAAGCACTTTAGGAAGGCCCAACTGTTGGGATGCAACTGACTCGGAGCTATGTTCATAATCGTTAGCATACCCGCCTCAAAGTCAGACAGGGAAAAATTGATCTGGTATTCCTTAAAGAGAAATTCATATACATAGGTGAAATCGTAGCTATCCGGTTTCAGTTTCATTACACCTTCTCATCCGACTTGCAAGGCCTAGCTACATCGTACTCCGCAACCGATTCATTGCAAACATTATATAGAGTAACAAAGTCATCTACTTTCTCTTTGGTGTTATACTCCGAAACGTGCTGAGCTACCTCACTAGATACCTAAGAGTAATCTGGGTCAACAATAGGGGGTATTTATTCCTCCTAGTCTTCTTTGGGGAATCCGATTTGGGCAAGAATGTACAAAAAGCCTTTAATTTGGCAAGAATGTATGAGAACAAAAAACCTTTATTTTGGCAAGAATGTATGAGGCAACCCGTATATCTATGCTTGCATATCCTATAGACATTTTTGGCCAAAAATAAGGGAATTTTGGGTCCTAAACCAAGGCATCTTGAAAAGAATACAGTCCCTAAACATACCAACAATGTTAAACCTGAATTTTGATTCTTTTGCTTACTTTTGTGATGAACCATATACAACAAAACATAGTCTCACACATAAGAAACTCTAGGTACATGTCAAGGAAATTCAAGAAATAGAGGAAGAACAAAAATTTATGTATGTTGAAACAACTACATCAACTAACCATGATCTTCAAATATCAGTCAATGAGTTTTTGAGAATTTCTAAATTCAGGAATGATGGACTATTTCAACAAATACACTGCATATTTTATTGGATAGCGATGGTATGTTTAACTTCTTAGACATTCGGGTTGCCAAGAAGTTCAGGTGCCGAATTGAAGAACGTGACCTTTTGATGGTCACAGTGGCTGATGGTAACAAGATCAATATCTTGTCCATGGTTAAGAATTTTTCGTGGAAATTACAACACACAACATTTACATCCTATGTATTCTTAATTCCCTTGGGTTGTTGCGACTTGGTGCTTGGAGTGGAATGGTTCGTGACTTTGGGAGACATCACTTGAAATTTTTTTATAAGCTCACCATGGACTTTAAGGTACAAGGCCGCAAGCGAATGGTTGGTGACTTTTAAAGATATCATTTGAAATTTTGATTAGCTCACCATGGACTTTAAGGTACAAGGCCGCAAGCGAATGGTTCGTGACTTTTAGATATATCATTTGAAATTTTGATTAGCCCACCATGGACTTTAAGGTACAAGGCAAACGACATGTGTTAAGGCGAACATCTTTCACTTTGAGCTCTATTTAATTAAAATTACTCTTATCTACAAACTGTCGCATTATGTTTTGAGCTCTATTTAATTGAAATTGCAATTCATCTAGGGCCTAGTTACGTTCTGTCATCATCAACCGAACATCCTTCACCACAGATTCCAATCCACCCCTTAACAGAGGTGGTGGTTCTCTACCGTATAAGCCTTTAAAAGAGTCATGTGAATTAAACCGTGGTAGTTTGTATTATACCAACACTCGACCCCGGATAGCAAAGTCAGCCACTGCTTTGGTTAAGACTTGTTAATAGTTTCCATTAGGCTGTCAGATTGAGGGTGGTAAGCGGAAGACATCTTCAATGTAGTACCAATTTTATTTTGCTGCCATACTTCACACGACTTGATGAAGTTTAGAATCTAGAACTTCATACACTCCTAATGCATAAGAGACGAAATTCTCTTACAAGTTCAAAAGATCCAGAGTGTCCCCCAATTTTGAACTGTGGAATTCAGCAAGAATTTTGGTTATCCATTTAGAGAACCATGCAAGAACTAATCTTCCTTTGTACATAAGCTTTCTATTGGTCAGATTAAAGCCAACAGTTGCCTCTTCTCCCATTAAATGTTGTTGCATAGTGTGTTTTAATTTGGCACCTTCAAGAATTTTAGTCTCAATCCCATGCCACTCAGCCGCCACAGAGAAAGAAATAGAGAAGTGAAATTTCTAAAAAGTGCGTCAGCTACTCTGTTATCTGAACCAGCCTTATATTTGATGTCAAAGTTATAACCCATCAGTTTTGATACTCGCTTTTGTTATCCTTCCTCAGCAACTCGTTGGTCCAATAGGAATTTCAATGACTTCTGATCAATAAACACCGTAAATTTTTACCCAATAAGGTAATGTCGCCATTTCTGGATGGAAATAAACAAGAAGCTAGAAATTGGTTGGGATGACTGGCTTGGTTCTCCTTGGGTTATGGTGGTTGGGAACATTTTTCAGAGTAAGAATTAGAGTTATTGGGCCTAGCTCAATTCACCCCTCTATTGAAGCCCTCGCTAGATTTGGGCCTGCTTCACGTCGTCTTCCCCACTAGCCTCCACCTTCCTCTCGCCAAGTTAAGTTACTCGCCTCTACCACCATTGCACATCCATCAACAGCTGAAGGAATTCAAACTTCACCACTGCTAGTTCTGACTTAATTGTTGGTTTCAAATCTTCATGGAACATACATAGTAAGGTCTTCCCATCCAAATTTTTGTGTGATCTGATCGCGAGCTCAAAATCATGTCGATACTCCATGACATAGCCTATATGCTTCACTTGCAATAATGGTGCCAAGTGATTTGACACTACCCTTAGTTTGAAACATTTTAGCAAGTCCTACTTGAAACAGAGCCAAGTATGAAATGTCAACTGAGGCTCCCACCACTCGAACCTCATAAAAGTCTCTCCGATTAATCCTAGCACCACATAATCGAGCTTCTCCCCTACCGGAATGTCTGACATACGAAAGAAACAGTCCATTTTCATTAGCCACCTGTTCATATTTGCTCCATCGAATGTAGGGACCTCCAATCTTCGTCCCCCATCACCCATGTATAGCTAGCTTCCTCCATTCTATCCTCCCCCACTTAGATTCTCGATTTGAGAGGCAGTGTCCTTCTCTTCCTAATTTAGCTCTGTAGTTAGATCCTGTTGTGGTGGATCCATCGCCATATCATCGAGCCTCTTCAATATCACCTCCAACATCAGATCGTGATCCACTATTCGCTTCGCCAACCCGTCATCACGTTCCTCCATATCTCATCTATCGTGTAAGGGTCTAACTGAGATATGATTGTCGTGACAAATGAATCATATTTTTCTGGTAGCTCATCCAAAATGTTTTCAATGTGATCTTCTTTATTTTTGCTCTGAAGTAGAAGGGAAAGTGTGTGAATAAACGGTGCCAAATTTGTGAAGTTGTTTCAAAACCAACCATATTTGTCAGGATTGATTTGGTCATTGAAGATAGTAGCCATGCTACAATGAGTTAATCTTGTTCTTCATATTTGAGATATTCTGGATTGAAAGTTTTGTCTTGTGAATTAGCATTAGGTTGAAAACATGGACGAATGTTCGTGCCTTCAAGAAAACGCGTGAGTTTCAAACCCATTAACATGGTCAGTACTTGTTGTTTCCATATCAGGTAATTATCTTCATATAGTTTTATGTTGATCGAAGAGGTAAACGAATGAGGAATAAGAGAGGAGGAATGAGACAGTGTGGGCATTGTTGTCATCAGAATAGTAGAAGAAGCGGAGGTGGTAAGAAGTCATGACGCTAGGAAAAATAATGAGAGGTCTATGATACCATGTTGGAATTGAAGAATAATTGTATATATCATTTCAAAAGAAGCACATCCTATATATTTATTTGCATACCTGCACCAGTACCTATCTTGACCATATTGCTTGCATGATATGCTTGTTTTGTAGAAAACTGATTGGAGTCGTTGGTGATATGATGTGTAGCCCCACTGGTGGGGTACATGAGTGAATAATCGAGAGTGGATTTAACACCTAATATAGATGTGTCATCATTTGCATTTTTTGTGAATGACGATTGAGATATGTTAGCTTATGCCTAGTTAAGATTGTTTTTATCATACCTATGCTAGCAGTGTGTGGCAACGTGTCCCTATTTTTTGCAAACTTGACAGGACGACCGATTTGATTGCCATGGATGTTCTGGTCGCCAGGAATTTGAAGTTGTGTCAAAGGGGCAAATTGAACCCCTATATCCGAAAGATCTTGGAAATCTTTGAACGTTTTCGGATCAGTAACGATTCCCTCTTGAATGTTGATAATGTGAGCGAATATAATTTTCTATAATTTCCAGGAAAATGTGAAGCAGATATTGTGTTAGCTCGTAAGATTGATGTCTCAGCGAGTTTGTATTTTTCAAGACGTTCTTCTTGTGCAAGAGAAGAACTTCAATCTCATCTACTGTGTAAGGGTCTAGCCGAGATGTGATTGTCATGAAAAATGAATCATATTCTTATGGTATTCCATCCAAAATGTTTTCAATGTAATCTTTTGTCGATATTGGTGCTCCCACAACAGTTAGAGTATCAATTATGTTCTTAATATCAAGAAGGTATGTGCTTTCTTTGATGCCTTAAGTTGACCTTTGAGGTTCTTTATTTTTGCTTTGGTGTGGGAGGCAAAGTGTGTGGATAAACGGTGTTAAATATGTGAAGTTGTTTCAAGACCTACCATCTTTGTCAAGATTGATTTGGTCATGGAAGATAGTAGCCATGCTACAATGAGTTGATCTTGTTCTTAATATTGGAGATATTATGGATTGAAAGTTGTCTTGTGAATCAGCATTGGGTTGAAAACGTAGAGGAACATTTGTGCCTTCAAGAAAATGTGTGAGTTTCGAACCACTTAACATGGCCAGTACTTGTTGTTTCCATATCAGGTAATTATCTTCATCTAGTTTTATGTTGATAGGAAAGGTAAACGAATGAGGAATGAGACGATGTGAGCATTGTTGTCGACGGAGCAGCATAAGAAGTGAAGGTGGTAAAAGCCACGGCACTGAAAAAAAATGAGAGCTCTATGATACCATGTTGGAATTGAAGAAGAACTATATATATATATATATAATGTTCTTCTTCTGCTATATATATATATATATATATATATATATATATATATATATATCTATTTATTT
>Ga0099824_1009692_pt1 | contig 11715 bp, 4 predicted proteins | sample SiratrowhiteBW_FD_76837 | JGI IMG/M metagenome (GOLD analysis project Ga0099824, IMG submission 76837) | Root nodule microbial communities of legume samples collected from California, USA - Siratro white BW | ecosystem: Host-associated > Plants > Roots > Nodule | place: USA: California... | reverse complement strand
TATTCATTTATTATATTATAAAAATTTAAATATAAAAAAAAAAAAAAAAAAAAAAAAAAAAAAAAAAAAAAAAAAAAAAAAAAAAAAAAAAAAAAAAAAAAAAAAAAAAAAAAAAAAAAAAAAACCATGAAATAGACAAATTGTACCTCATTAATCTCTCAGAAAGAAAATAGTGTAATTTACTCCTGATTTTAATATTCTGTAAAGTACTGAATAGTAAACTAACGTATAAATTACCAAGAAAACAATTCAAAAATGGGTACAACTTTAAATTTACACCAACAAATTTTATCTTTTGTAAAATGAATATAATAAAAACTAAAATAACAGGTTGTGTGCATTATCATTATAATTTTGACTTTTATCTACAAATAAATTATTGAAATAAAAAAATACTACGAACAAAATTAGAAAAAAAAACGCTTAAAATCTGGAACAGTTTTTTCTTTTTTAAATTATTGTGACGTATATACTTATTCAACCGGCTTGCTTAAATGGGTTTAGGTTTTCCCAACCCAACATCTATATTTAGGGTTCTTAAATGAAATCCACTTGAAAACAGAAAACTAATACATAGACCCGCTTAAAAGTTAAGAAAACCTTGCTTACTAGGAAGCTGCTTAAATGGTTCTTCTTGTTAAACAACGGTGTTTATAAAGACTTAAGCAACCCCCCTCACCCCCATCAATTTGCTAAAAGCCAAACAGACTAAACCAATCCAACTCTACTCAATGAGCCATATTTCATAATTTCAAGAAACTTTAAATATCCCTCTTCATACAAGACACGAGAGATAGTTATCAAGGCTACATTGATTTGTTTATCTAGCTTTATTTGACAGTATTACAATAAAACTTCAAAGAAAAATATCATAAGTTCAGATTCCTCAAATAATTTGTTTGCAAATTCAGGTATGCGGTTTCGTAAATTAGGTGATTTGGCTGCCTAGACATAGCTCGGCAGCTTCAAAACAAATGAGATAACCACGCTAACCAGAGAAACAGAATAGCAAACCAATATAATAAACCAAACTAATAGGATAATTTAAGAAATCATGCTAATGTTCATCAATAGCAAACAAGAGATAATCAGACTCCATTCTTGAAAAAATATTCGGCATTCTGTAGTACAAATTAAGAGCTAAAAACCCAATCTGAGACTCAAAAAAAGTCTCGGTATGGGGCACTGTTCATGTAATGGTCAAATCAGTTAAACTAGTCCACGGACAGGACCGAAAGAGACCCAACCTGAGAAATGTATAAAAAATATTCTTGTCCTAGACTACTAGGTATGCTCATAAATAACCTTCAACTGATATACAATCTTCAAGCCTTGTGTGGTATTTGATAAATTATAACATTTCTGTATTAATCATAATAGCTAAGGAGTGACATTGACTCTACCTTTATGTTGTACGAGGGCCATTCCCTTCTCGATCCCCTGGTATTTCTTCCACTTTTTTATTCACTGAAGGTGTGAACTGCTTTTCTTCAACTATAAGTGTCCTCTGGTCTCTCGGACCAGCTTCTCCAACAACTGGTTCACTCGGGATGCATGGTCTCCAAATTATTTCGTTGCCCACATCCATAAGTGCAATGCCCTTTGCAGTCAAATCAGTCCTAATCTTATCACTTTTGAGAAAATCCTTATTAACCCTAGCTTGAGTTCTTTCTTCTATCAAATGCAGCAGTTCACCTTCTGCTAGACCTGCTCTCTTCAGAGCCTTCTCTTTCAACTGCTGCAAAACCTGATGAACAAATAACAATAACAATTGTTTAACATTTGCAATGGTTTTCCGAAAGAAAGTGTCTATTAGATTATATAAAACAGGGCAATTAAGCTAGTGTTAAAATGAATCACCTCGGCATAGGATTTAGAAGACAGTAATCCTAGTACGTCCAAAACTTTTGCAACTTCTTTCTCAACTTCCTGTAAGGATTGAATCAATTGCAGTTGTGCTCTTTTCTGCATTTTCTTCTGGAAGATAGACGAAACATCTTCGTAAATTACTAGTGCATTTCCAAAGCAAAAATGAATGCAGCAGCACCCACGCATGCAATACAAGAAATTGGTTCCATTTACGTACCTTCAACATCTTCAATGAACTGTTCACAAATTTTAACGCCTCTTGGATGGCACCAGTTAGTATCACTGGCGTCTGCAAGTCATCTGACATTTTTGTTTGAAACTCAACACTCAACTTCTTAATACATTCCTTGGCAGCCTCGTTAATTTGAGGCACTTTTTCATTCTTCTTGGATCCTTCTTGAAGAAATGGTGATAAAGCATCTCTACAATCTTGAAGAGTCTAACAACAAAAAGGACAAAACCATTCTCATAGTTAACGACATAGCAGATGTAAAAGGAAGCTATTTCGAACAATTTCCCTAGCATAATGGCATTGTTAAAGCTAACAAAATACCAACGTCGCACAGTTTTCTGTAGCTTTAATAATTTATGTCAATACAACCAAATCACGTTGAAAATTATGGTAAGTTACCTTGATAAATCAAACTGTGTTTCATACAAGCCATGACAAGAACACCAGAGACAAATAATTTCCCTTATAACGAGACTCAGAAGAGTCATCCTTGAAACAATTGGACATTTAATAATATACACTAGGGATTTTCATCACATCAGTAACTACCTTCGTCCTCAAAAACTCAAAGTAGCGAGAAAGAAGCACAGGAAATTCTATCTCCAAGATAAAAGTTGCTTATTTTACGTAGCAGTATTTGGGTAGGATATAGAATTTCATATCCATTCACAAGACACTTCACAGGCATAACCCCAAATACAAACAAATTAATATAAGATTACATAATGGAAAAACTGTCAACCTTGAGAGATGAACTCGCCCATCAAAATCTAACCAACAACACACAATTTTGGAGGCTGCTTACCTGAAATATATAGTAAATAGCATCTGATGAATTCTCCAGCTGTGAGATAGAGTAATTTAGTGGAGATCTGTAATGGGCACTAATCAAAAAGTGTCTCAAAGCAAGCGGATGATAACGCTCAGTGATCTGCAAGAAAAAATATCATGAAAAATATGCACAAGACATCTTGTAAGAACTTCTATCACGCAAAACCTTCTACAAATATTTAAAAAGAAATAAAACTGTCATTAACAAGGAGAATGGAAGTTGGCTAAGAACTGACCTGGCGAATGGTGAAAAAGTTGCCCAAGGATTTTGACATCTTTTCATTGTTATTAGTGACATGCCCATTATGCATCCAATAACTGACATGGCTCTCATTGTCTGCAGCCCAGCTCTGTGCAATCTCGTTTTCATGATGAGGAAATATTAAATCAATTCCACCGCCATGGATATCAAATTTATGAGTTAAATAACAAGCACTCATTGCACTGCATTCGATGTGCCACCCAGGTCTTCCAGGACCCCAAGGGCTGTCCCAACTAGGCTCACCTGGTTTAGCAGCCTGCAATTATTATTATTATTATTAAGAAATATAAGAGATTTCAAATGTTTACAAAACACATTTTAAAATAACTGGAAAGGGTTCTCACACCTTCCACAAAGCAAAATCAGCTGGGTGACGCTTTCTTGAGTCCACAGCTACTCGTTCCCCAGCTCTATTGTGCTCTAGCTTTTGTCCAGAAAGCATGCCATAATTTGGGCATTTATCAACGGCATAGAAAACATCACCCTCAACTTCATATGCATAGCCATTGTTGATAATCTGCACAGTACATTAATGAATAATGACTAAGCATCTTTTGAATTCTAAATTAATGCCTTAGAATTTATAAATAGACATACTTAGCACTACCAAATCCAATGAAATTGTAATTTTTCATGATTCAACTTCTATGCCATGCATTTAAATAAAAATGACATGCAACCTCAAATAGATATGTTTCTTGCTATCATTAGTAAATAAAACTGCTACTTTGTCTCAAGTTTTAAAATTCCTATGCAGATCTATGAAAAAAAGAAATAATGAGAAAATATAAGGTGACATTTTTGCAAATGAGACTAAAACAGGAAGTTTAAAAAAACAAATCAAAGCAAAGAAGCTGTAAGTTTGTTATATTTGAAGTCTCGTTAATATTTCAGTTGGAGATTGCATGCAGCTTCTGAGCTTCATATCTCTCAATATTAAAAAATTGAAAACAACTGGCCTTTTTAACTCTTGTTTTGCTTTCATAGTTCCTTCTTGGTTTTAATCTATTTATTAACAAGATAACGAGTTAAATTATCATGATAGGATACATTATACATTACATTGCTGGAAGAAAGAAGAAGGAATAGCTTTTACATTTAATATTATATACGTAAACATATAGAAGGTTCAATAGTTTAGGGAAGCTGGGTGGGCAAAAGCACGAGGACAGAAAATCTAAATTCATTCCCAATAGTCACTACAACAATATGAGTAAATGTCCAAGATTCTTATAAAAAGTACACAAAATAGCATAATAGTGTATACAGGAAGTTTATTAACACGTAATGTATACAAGGTTTAATTTAACCTGTAAGGAAACATATAAACTCCAAATGCACTTGAAAAAAAGGGAAGTATTGATTAATATAACACAGAAAGCAAGACTGTCAACTGGAATTTAATTGAAACAAGTGGAGCAAAAAAAAATTTATAAGGAGATCCCCTTAAAAATTTCAAACAAAAGCAGAGGATAGCAATATGTTTAGCGAAATTAAACCTGGGTTATCATGTCCTTTATCTCGCCAAGGTGTTCAGAAACACGAGGTTCCTTAGATGGTTTCTCACACTGAAGATCAGCCATATCAGCATTATATTCATCACAAAAACGGTTACTCAACATCAATGGATCTTCCCCAGTCTCATTTGCTCGCTTAATTATCTGCAGCAATTCTGGTATTAGCAGTCTGTAATAAACATTAAAGATTCAGATAAGAAGTGTAAAGTCAAACGCTTTCAAGATTCATGTTTTCAAGGGCATACGAACTTGGTGAAACTTCTAACCAATGTTGTGAAAGCATAGATCCTACCAAGGATTGGGAAGGGGAGGGGAGAGGTGTGAATCATGGTATTGTAATACGAATGATAAGATCCTACCTAAAGCTCTACCATGTATTTATGCATGTGAAACAACATAGAAATGAAAATAACCTTCAAATCACAACATTTAATTAAAAGTTAAATTGAGCATGAATAAGATCAAATGCCCACTCAATAAATCACAAACCCATGAGGTAGAGAACCACTGCCAAAAACTATGCTGGTATGGAACAGTCCACATAGAGACTGAGTAGAGAGATTTGAACAGAGACAGATGGATTTGGTACACCGACAAAGGAAAATTGAGTTCCACACAGAAGACAGGAGAAATGAATGGGGGATTGAAGATTGACACTTGAGGTATTCTCAAAAAAGATGGTGCTTCCAAACACTTAAGACTCCTGAAGCACATAGAAATATGTACTGTGTGAATGCCTTATTCTAAAAGCTATGTCCACGTAAAAGTTATATCTAAAAGCATAGATTAAACCTATCACAATGAAATTCTCTATCCAGTTGAAAACATTTTGGAAGATAATACTAAACAAAATATAAGAGTTGATAGCAATTGAAAACCTACAAAACTCAATCCTCTACCATACACTTGAATCACTTTGACAAATGATCCTAAAGTCACAGAACAGAAACATGGTAACTAACAGGGGTGACTGGATGTCTGGATCAAAGAATTTATATTTTGACTCCCAAAAATAATATTATTTAAAATCAATATTCACTACACGTCCCCATTTCCCAATAAGTTTATTCTATAACATTAAGCCCTCTTCATTTCTAAAATGATTTCATAGATTTGTATTGCTTATATGCTAAGGGTCAGTTGGTTATAGCATATGTGACAAAAATTGAGATTTTTGCAAACTGTAAAAGAATTGCTCTCAATCCAATAGTAAAATAGCACATGAACTGAATAACCCTACAAGCCATTCGATTAAATTTAAACTATTATTTCATAAAAATTAAAGAAATTCTTAGTCATTTGAAAGTATAGCTCTCAATATATTAATACTAATAAAAAAAAAAAAGAAATGGGTCAGTTTTTAATACTATTTTACAAAGAAAACTAATAAATTAATTTTTCTTAACCCATTTTTACCTCAAACTGCCCATAAAAGAAAATAATCATGAAAAAAGTACAAAATTTGTTCAAGAAGGAAGTGTTATATATTGACCCAGATCTACTTATAATATAATATACACTACTAGTACCACCTGATCTACTTATAATATAACCCTTTTTTACATCCATACCAAACTGACCATGAGTGGGAACTACCATATATTGACCCAGACTTCAGAGAAGGAACACAAACCTTATTTCAATCAATATCACGTTGATAGTATACATTCATATAGTTTCATATGCGATTGTGATCATTCAAGATCCAAATGGACATATATGTAAGACTGACAAACAACCAGAGTCGTGCAAAGGAAAGAAGAATGAAAATTAGTAAAAAGAAAAATCAGAAAAGATTCATCGCAACAAAAATCGCAGCTGGATGGTGAAAAGGTCTAACAATCAGGGAATTGCGAGTTCTGGTTACAACAAGATATAATGTTATATTGAGACAACAAAACACTGGTACTAAAGACATTGTATTCATCCTCACCTTGTCATCAACATCAGTGAAATTCCGCACATATGTTACTTCATAGCCCAAGTGTCTAAGGTACCTACAAGTTTTCATGTCAAACAGAGTAAAAACCGTGTGTCAACTCTCAATCTACACATATCGAAAAAGCGAAATTAAGACCAAAAAAAATAGAACAAAACAAATGTTCAAAAGAACTATTCCAATCTAACCTTTCAAATGTCCAAGGTAATCTAATTTCTAAACCTACATAAATATGGATGATAATAATAATAATAACAGAAACAGACAAACCAAATTAAATCCAACTGCACATTTACATGGTTATAAATAAGCCGAATAAACTCTGAACCTAAATTCAGAAAAGACAGCATCTGAAACAACTTTACAACCGTGTGCTAGATTCCCAATTTCATCACAAGTAGATTGAATTGAGACATGGCAACGAAATGAAAAGAAGGTTGGTGGGAATTGGAGAATGAATGACGAAAAAACACCTGTAGAGGATGTCGAAGGAAACCGCGGCACGTGCGTGACCGAGATGGCTGAAGTCGTAGGCAGTGACTCCGCAAACGTACATGGAAACCTTGCCAGGGGTTTTGGTTTTGAAGATCTCTTTCTGCTGAGTCATGGAATTGTAAATCCTGAAACCACCAAGCTCCTCTTCGGCCATTGCTACCTCAGATGAACACACTCTCTCTCACACACACAACACTATTCAGCTATGACAGGTTCAGCCCTAATTTCTTTTCTCTTCTTTAACCCTGGTCCCTTCCATCATTTACTTCTGTCTTTTTAAATAGTACTTAAAATAAATCATTATAATAATAATAATAATAATAATATAAGAAATTTAATATTAATATAAATATTAATTTTAACTTTAACGCACTGTAATACGATAAATAATAAAAAAAAATTCCACCAATAATAATAATAACAATAAATATAATATATTGAGATGAAACTTTTCCAGGATCTGTTACTTTTACGTAATTATTGATTTCCTTATCTACCTTCTTTTTAACTCTGTGTTTCCTTGGATTAAGTAATTGAATTTTTTTTCATTGTTACACCTCTTTTATTTACTTGAGGTGTTTATTTATCATTTATCATTCTTAATTGATGTAATCAGTTGTTTCTTTATTTTAATTCCTTTTCATTTGATTTTGGGGTTTCTTTATTTTAATTCCTTTTCATTTGATTTTAGGGTTTCTTTTCTTTCAGTTACCTGATTGACTTTCGTTATTTTTACAACTCTTTTACTTAGGTCAAATCGATTATGTATCATCCTATTCAAATAAAAAAAAATATAAACCTCTAATCTGTAATTGACGTAAAAATAATAAGAAATGAGTAGTGGATATTGCCATGGAGGGTTTCATTTGTAACATTTTTACTATATTATATTTAGTAATTAGTCTGCAAATAAAAACTCTAATTGATCTAAAATTTTCTAGCCAGTACCAATTCATGTAAACAAATTCATCAAATGAAATACTTGTCAGGTGACCATATAAACTGTGAATAAATAGAGTAATTGTTTTAAATAAATTTAATTTAAATATATCAGTAGTTCACATTATGTAAAGATTATATTTTTTTTATTCCGTAACCTTTATACTATACTTATTTTGTCGGTTTCATTTTATTTTATTTTTCTAAACTATCACCTATAATATAGAATAAATTACACTGATGTCTAGCTTCTCTCTTTATAAGGGAATAGGATAGAATATACCTTCTTTGTTTTACTAAGTATTCAGATAATATTGGTAAGGTTGTTAAAATCGATTATTTATATAAACGTGTAGAATTTCTCAATTTCTAAATTTAGAAGTTTATTTAATTTTTAATATATGTAGTAAAATACTACTAATAAAATAAAAAATTAATATTTTCATTTATAGTAAGAAAATACTAAGTTATTATACCTCACTATTCTCAATATATTACACTAAAAAATCGAAGGAACAAAATCACTACATTATTTAATTTATAGTTATTATATTATGTTATGCTTTGAATATTATTTCTTTTTCTTCTTCAAATTGTTATATATTATATTATACAATAAAAAAAACAACTCTCAGTTAACAAGTAAATAATTTATCTATATTTTTTTTTTGTCTAACTCTGAAAAATATCCTGGACTCAAACAAGATACTAAGTAATAATAAGCAGACCCTGACTAAGTGAGGCCCAACAAACGTAAAAAGAGAAAAGGGGCAACCGTTTCCTGCACTTCCATAATTTTTAAAATTTATATTTTTTCTTCATTTCTTTCTTTTAGAGGAACCTTCGATTACTTGTTTTGGAATTTTTTTTCATAACATAACTTTTAAAATTTATGAAATATTTTTTTAGAATAAGACTACAATGAAATAAATTCCAGAACAATTTTTTTTAAAATAAAATTTTTGAAACAATTTTTTCAAAACATATATAATTTTTTTTCGGAATATGTTTTCAATAATGTATTTTTTAAACAAACTTTCTAGAACACATTTTATGTATTTTCTTTCAAAATACATTTTAGAAAAAACTTTCCAAAATAATTTTTTAGTATTCTCATCTAGTTATGCAAAATAATTATTTTTTAGTATGCAAAATAATTTAGCAGTGATAGTGGCAAAATATAATAAAAAATAAGTGAAAGGAGTAATTCAATCTAATTATGATAGTGCATGTTGAAAAATGGGAGATATAGAAAATAAATGCTAAAAAAAACATATAAACCCTAATTATCACCGGACCCACTAATTTCCTCCTTGTCAGCGGGCAACTGTTAACACTGCTAATGCGTTTTATATTAGGTTTAATGTGAAATAATTGTAGCAGCCATAAAACTTGTTCCGACATCCAAATGTACTAAGTTTAATCAATATTTGAAAGTTTTCTCCACACGAAAATGGTTACACTCTTTGAAACTTAATCAATTGGAATTTACATCTCCATAAACAAAAACAAGAAGAGGGGACTTCTAACGTTTTCCTTTCTGGCAAAATTGTTTGGGACTGAAAATCTATATCGAAGAACAAGACACATGTTGTATACAGGTGATGTTTCATTTTAACCCACACTTCAACAATTGACAAAATATAATAATTTAATATATTTTTGGTTAATAGAGTGTCAAAATATTATAATGTATACAAATTATAATTTATTGGGTTGTTATGATAATTAATTTTTTCTATAATCCATTATATTTTAATTATTTGTAATAATATAAAGAGTTTTTTTTGTACGGATATGTCGAAGTGGACTCATTCTTTGACTGCATAAAATAAACCGATAACTTATTGTTCAAGACTAAATATTCTATTAGAAAAAAAAAACTTTTGAGAATTTTTTTTTACCAATATATTCTTTTAATATAAAATACTTTAAATGGATTTAAATAGCACATTTCCATTCTCCCCAAAATAATTTCGGTTCCCACCAACATAATTCCCACATGCAATTACTTATTGATCCGTGAAAAGTTTTACCAGAATTTGTTTTCTGGAAAGACGAATTCCGTTTAAAAAAAATAGAGAGAAGGTAAATTGGAGAAATAAAAATAAAAGAAAAAATATAATATAAAATAATTAATTAAAAATGTTGAGAATAAACTTTGATTGAATTGAGAGGCGAAAAATAAAAAATAATTGAAATGTGAAAAAATATTACTTTTTAATATTGGTTTTGTAATATTATTTGAAAAAAAATGTTATCAATGTAGTGGTTTGTAGAAAAATTGAATGGAAGATAGAAGAAAAATATGTAATTTTATAATATTATTTATTATTATTGTTATGATTGATAATAATAACTTTTTAAAAAAATGAGTAAAGATTATAAAATTTGTTGGAATAAATTATAATTTATGGTTTTATATTAAGCATTAAAATTATTATATAGAAAATCGTTTTAAATAATTAATTATAAAAGATGAGAATAGCTTTTCATCGGCTTGAGAGGAAGAAGAAAATAAACAATAATATAAGGTTGGTTTTTTTTTTCTTTATACGTAATTGAGAATAAAAATTGTTATTGTTATGACAGTTTGTATATAAATTGAATGAATGCTAGAAAAAATATATTTTATAGAATTAATATTAATAAGATAATGTTTTTATATTATTATTATTAATGAGATCATGTTTTTATACGGTAATATGGAATAAGGGAAAATACAAAATAGATTTTTTTATTATAAAAAAGTAAAATAATTAATTAAAATTAATATGTTTTTATTTCAAAATTTTAATAAAAAAATTTAGAGTCACGTGTCTGAAATGCACCAGATTAATATATTAAAAAAAATATGAACTAATATTATTGAGGCACTCACTTCTTATCATTGATAATGTTTTAGTTAAAACATAATATTTCAAGTAACATGTTTTAAAATATTTCATAAATGTATGTTTTTTATTTCTTTTTCCTTCTATATATTTTAACAATACTACAATTTATAAGTAATAATTAACAAACATTTAAAATGTTTCAAATTGCACACCATAATTTGTTTTGAATGTGGACACACTAATACTCTAAATGCAAACATGTCTCAACAATATTCTTTCTTTTAGGACACAATAATCAATAAATTGCATAGTATCAATTATTTATAAAAATTTTTTTGTCACTGCACACTAGACAGCAAAGTGCATTGTCAATTTGTCACACTCTTAATAACTTTTAATTACAACACATTGTTGAACAATATATATTATTAAATCATTCCTCCATAATTGTCACATCAGTCCTCTATAAAATTCATATTTATTATGACACTGCTCCACAATGTGCAAAACCATATCAATCCTCCAATCCTCCATAAATGTATGTTGGTTAGGCACCATATTAAATAATGGGGTCATCACATCAATTCCAATGTCTCATAAATGATTTTTCAACATAATAAACATCACAATAATATGCATTGTCACATCAATTCTTCATAATTGTTTTTCATTAATTCACACAACTCAAAAATATGCTCAAAACACCAATGCTTTAAAATCAGGTTATGTTTAATGTGTTCACACTCATACTTATAAAAATAATTAATCATATATATATATATATATATATATAT
>Ga0099824_1009682_pt1 | contig 11724 bp, 5 predicted proteins | sample SiratrowhiteBW_FD_76837 | JGI IMG/M metagenome (GOLD analysis project Ga0099824, IMG submission 76837) | Root nodule microbial communities of legume samples collected from California, USA - Siratro white BW | ecosystem: Host-associated > Plants > Roots > Nodule | place: USA: California... | reverse complement strand
TATATATATATATATATATATATATATATATATATAATAAAAGGGATATTAAAATATATATAAAAGAAAAAAAAAAAAAAAGAGAGAAAAAAAAAAAAAAAAAAAAGCAAAAGAATAAAGGGATAGAAGCATGCACTTGTTTGCCTTTTTGACTTGTCTGCTTAGAATTCAAATATTCATGGATCATTACGTCTATGCTCCCTATCTGCTAGTAGTTTCTTGTCCCTCCAACATTACACACACAAATACACTATTAATAAGCCATAGATAATTGCACATAAAATAAACCTTGTGTTTACATAGTGGTAGGAGTTAAGCCAAGTAAATGATGGCATTTGAATTGAGAAATTTTTGTACACACACAATTATGGCTTATGTTTGACCGTCAATGACATTGTGGAGAGGCAATGTTCCTCACGAGTTGCCCTGTTCTCAAGTAAAATCGCCTCTGTCCTAATAAATTTTACAATTATTATAGTTTGCTTTGTAGACAGTGGAAAATTTCAGGTCAAACGTTGAACTGAAAAACTTTAATGTGAGCTACAAATTTCATTTTTCAAAATTTACAAAAAAGTGAAAAAAAGAATGAAACCAAACCCATGATTGGGCGCTGTTAAATTCATCTAAAAATTTACCAAGCAGAGAATCCAGTGCCACATGTGAAGGCTTGGGAACCGACGTGGTGCAACCAGGAGTGGCCACGTGTCGTGTAGCATGGACGGAGCATCACACTCTTACTCTACTCAGTAGTGGTTCCCCGCGCAGAGAGTGAGGCCTCTCCGGTGTCAGTGTATCGGTATTTGAATTGAAACTTCAAAAAATTAACACTATCCCATCGCATTCCCATCACCTCTCTCTCTCTCTCTCTCTCTCTCTTCACGTTTTTTCTCACACAGTTTCAGTTTTGGCTTATTAACTAAAATCAATCACCTCGCACAATTTAAGATCTCTGCATCTTCACATTTTTTTTCCTCGCTTCATTTTTTTTTTCCTTCTGTTTTTGGTATCATGAGCATAACATCTTAGGGTTTATCATCCTCTTTCAGCCTTTTTCACGATACTATTCTCATTTCGCAAACTATTTCTTCCATTTCACGTTTCTTTCACCGCTGTCTTACATCGCGCTTTCCAGTCACATTCTCTCTCCGACTCTCGTGCTTCTTCAACCGATTTAGTGTTTTCAAATGCAGAGGCCTAAAGGTGGCGGATCAAGTTCCTCCTCAACTCTCTTGTTTTGATTTTTTTTTTCTTTTTTGTATATGCGCTTTTGAACTGCTTTCTAGCTTTTGCTTAGTGCTGTAGGTGTAATAATGCTGTTCTGTTTTCATCATGAATTTCTTGTGTTGTGGTGTCTTGTTAGTTACGCTGCTTCGCCTTTGATCATTATTTCCAAAGCGTTTTCTGTCATTCTCTTTATCTCCTGTGTGATTGAGTGGAAGCGTTTCTTTTCACACTCTTTCAGTTACTACTTTTACCATAGACCGTGACAAGTAGTGTGTGTGTGTGTCTTTTTAGTATTTTTGGAAGAATTTTAGTAATCACTTCTTAATTAAACCCTCTGTCGTACGCGCTCTTGAATCTTCCATCCTAATTTTGTTGTTTAATTCGTTTTCAGGAAGCAGGCAGGTTCGTAGACATAGAAAACCTCAGAGTTTTCCTTCTGATTCTGGTTCTTGCAGTGATGGGGTTGCAGATGAAGATTCAGTGAGTTCTTTTTTTTTTTTTTTTTCTTTTTACTTTCAGCTTTCGTCTCAAGGCGCTTGGTCACGATTTACTGCGCCGCATTTCAGTCTCAGGAACCATGTTTTCTTAGTTGAACGTATTGTTATGTTGAAATTAACACATTGCATTACGTACACGTTATGTGTGGTTAGGGGGTGCGTTTCCTAGTAAAGAAAAATCAGAGAAACTGACTATCGTGAGAAAATGCATTGATTTTTGCAGGGTTCATTTCAGTTGGGGTGGGGTTCTTCTAAACAACTTGGAACTCCCATGAAGAAGTTATTAGCTGAAGAACTGTCCCGAGAAACCGAACCCAAAAGAAGAGCTCCCGGTGTCATAGGCAGATTAATGGGCCTTGATGGATTTCCGTTGCAATTGCCTGCTAATAAGCATCACAAGCATGTGTCAGAAAATAACATGAAAGGGACAACACCGGCAGTGAAAACTCGAAGCAGTGGTAAATCATACGGCGGTCGAGCATCTAGAAGAAGTTCGAAGAATCAACAAGAGTTTAAGGATGTGTTTGAGGTCTCTGAGATCTCAAACATAGAGAGCTGTAGGTATTCATCCCAGGGGTCTGTAAAGTTGAAGATCACTGATGATGAAATGTCATTTGTTGAACAGAAATTCATGGATGCCAAACTCCGTGCAACTTATCAGGATTTACAGTCTTCCCAGGATTCCCACGATACACTCGAGATTCTAGACTCTAACAATGATATTTTGCAAAAATACTTTAAGCGGCCAGATTCTTTGTTTAAAAGGCATCTAGATGATCTACAAGGTTCCGTTTCCGAAACACGTTTTGGTCACATCGAAGGTAACAAATCATCGGATATAGAGAACTATGGACATGGTGACTTAAGCCAGAAGCCGGATAGGGAGATGAAAGGGTTGAGTTACAATAGATCTCATCAGAAGCATCTTGATGGTTATTCTTGCCATGCAGTCAGAAGACAGGATATTCATAGTTCTCCAAAATCATCAAAACTTCAGTTTAAGGGAGGAAATAAGCCTGATGCAGTCCCAACAAGGATTGTTATCCTAAAACCTAATCTTGGAAAAGTGCAGAAAGCTACCAAAATTGGTTCATCACCTTGTTCTTCACATACTTTTCTGTTAGAGCATGGAAAGTGTCCTGAACTTTCAGATAGCAGATTTAGGGACACTGAACTGAATCAAAGGAAAAATTTGCATGATAATGCCTGGCATTCAAGGCAAAATTCTTTGGAATCAAGACAAATTGCGAAAGAAATCACAAGCCAAATGAAAAATAATTTTAGTAATGGCTCCATGTCATTATCATCTTCTAGATTTAGAGGAAATACTTGGGACAATAGCTCATGTAGTTTTTCTGAGAATGAATCTCTTGGGGAATCAGAGGTGACACCTGCAACTTTGGGAAGCTCATTTTACCTAAGTAATGCTATCAGCCCATCATCCTGTTTTAGTGAATCATTTGTCAGTAAAGAGGCAAAGAAGAGATTGTCCGAGAGGTGGAAAATGTCACTCAAGTCTCAGCAGGGCCATTCTGTATCCAGGAGTGGGACTCTGGCTGAAATGCTTGCGATCCCTGACAAAGAAACGAAAAAAGCTAATTTTGACAACATCCCTAGTGGGGAAGTTTTACGTAATAAACTTTCTACCAATGGTAAACCTGCTGGGTGGGTTGAACCATTGGGTATTAGCAGTAGGGATGGATGGAAGGATGGATCTATTGGAAGTTTACCAAGGTCTAAGTCTCTTCCTGCTTCATCTACTACTTTCTTCGGAAGTCCTAGAACAATTTTGCGCCATGAAGCTCTTCACGATGATCGATTTATGATGCCAAAGGTAGCCTGTAAACGGGAAAGGAAGAAAGTGGTGAAATGTCTTGATCAGAGACAGTGTCTGAATACTAGAAACCTAAAAAACAAGAAGTCTCGGTGTTCTTATCCATCGAACCTAGAAGGTAAAGAGTCATCCCCAGACTTGAATACAATTCAAAATAAAGTGAGGATTGAAGAGGATTCGCCGAAGCAAGAAATGTTGGCCGCCGAATCAATAGCTGAGATTGTCAGAGAAACTATTGCAGTTACTGAAGCTGTTGTAGATGTGGGAGATGAAAATGCAGTTGGTTCATCTGAATCTTATATTAAGGTATCCAAAGTTATTTTATTTTACTCAAAAGTGACACTAATGCAGCTTTTAGCATTTTCATTGGTATTCTGATTATATGCTTATTGACATATATGAATGTAATATCATAATCATACTTATTTTACTGAACAGGTCAACTCGCAGTAAACAGTAACGAACTTATCTATCTCGTCTCAGTTGACGTTGATATTGTATCACGTTAAATTAAGTAATCAATTAATTCACTTGTCACAGGTTATAAATAATATTGGAGAAATCTTTTTGGATCCATTTGCTAGATTGAGACTTGAGTATTACGTTAGAAGTATGGGATAATGGTGCTGGTTTTATAAGCCCTTGGGATCTCCAACTATAACAACTAGTGTTTGTAGTATGGTTCTCCTAAGGTTTTTATCAACTGAAAACCTCATGTTTTAATCGACTTGAAACTGGTTATGAGCGTGTAGCTGAAAACGGGATGGGATCACATGAGATGTCTTTATAATTCACTGGCAGTGAAAAAATGACAGTTCTGTACCAGCTATTTTACATTAATGTATATGGTTTGGTTAATTCTTCTTTACGTGTATTTGTGGAAAATTCCTTCGTGTCTATTGTCTTAGTTCTTCCATCTGTCATATCATATTGATTTTCTGTAGATTTTCACTGTTCTTCATACACTTTCGGTGCTTAAATGAAATGCATAGAGTTTTTGAAAACATCTAAATCTACTTAGAAACTATTAGTCTTTGCAAAATTGTTTAGATGCTGTAATAGTCTAGTGAGTAAACTTCTAAGACATATAGGCTTATGTGAGAGGGTGGTTCTTTTGTCTCAGCGAGTCCAATTAGGCTAGTAATTGTTAAACAAACTTTAAAAGCCCATTAAGTATGTTAATCTTACTTGACATGTTGAAATATTTCAGGAGTTGTCAGTTGGGTCTTCCGGAAAAAATTCTGTCCCTTTGCAAACACCTGTATCTGGACTTGAATCTTCATGCTGTAAAGATACGGATCAACCCAGTCCAGTCTCAGTGCTAGAACCTTCTTTTACCGATGATCTGTCATCATCTTCTGATTGTTTTGAAAGTCTCAGTGTTGACATACAAGGTAACTCCCTTAGGCATTTATTTGGATTACTATATATGTGCAATGTTTAGTTTCATTATACCATCCTTTGTATAGTTCTTGATCTATTCCTTTTTACTCTCTTGATCCTATTTGTCCTGTATTCCTTCACATTTTTCCATACTAATTACAGGAGTAGTTAGTATGATGGTTTTTTGTACATAAACTTTATCCGTAATACAAATCAAGAAGAAAATAGGATTAGCTCTTGCTAACTGATAGAACCTTGAGACATTGAACTATTAACTGAAAATATGCTTTTGGTGCTTTGGCTTTGTGATTTGGATTGCACTTGATCAAAATGAAGAAACTGGAGACCAAATGTAGTTTCATGCATATCTTAATTCCTTTCTAGTTTAAGTGCGCTTAAATATTTAGCATGGCATGTTTTATAAAAGTAAATAAGAAGATGTTGTGATTATATTTTTTTTTTTCATGTGATGGCATTAGTGTCCTTTAAATTTTTGAGTTTATCATATAATGTATTAAAATTGGAATTGATGGTTTACCAGTAATTTTTATGCATTCTGACTTGATAGCTGCTATTAAATAATAGATTTTGGGCGAACTGTAATTTGACATCATAATTGCCTATTTCCTGTTTTACATGATGTGAATTAGAGCGTGTATAGGTAAGAAATGATAAATGATGAACATGAATGAATTTGTCCCTCGTATTTGCATTTATGTTTGTTTTCAACCTTTTCTCAATTGTTGAGCTTAACAGAAGACATGATTAACGATTGATTGGCGTCCTCCTAAACATATTTGTGTCTGTGAAGCTTTTACCTCTTTTTTGACTCCTTGGTTTCATATGCGTTTCTTGTATTCAGGGCTTCGAATGCAACTTCAGTTGCTGAAGCTAGAATCTGAAGAATTTGGGGAAGGATCCGTGCTAGTTCAAAGTGATGAAGATGGTAGGGAAGAATATTCAGGAATTTCAGAAGACAATGGATTACTTAAGACTGGAGATGGCTGGGAGTCTTCCTACATGATTGATGTCTTGTCTGAATCTGGTATTGATAGATATCAACCTGATGCATTTTTGGAAGTTTGGCATTCTCCTGAATGCCCTGTTAGTCTTTCAGTGTTTGAGGAGCTTGAAAAGAAGTACTCTGATTGGAATACTTGCCCAAGTTCAGAAAGGAGATTGCTTTTTGATCGTATAAATTGGGGAATTATCGATATATTCGAGCAATTCCTTAGTGCACAATCATGGGTAATCCCTTCAATATCCACAAATCTTCGTTCTAATTCTAAATTGATTAAAAATGGACTCCAAGATTGTCTGTACAGGATGCTGTGCAGCCAGGGAAAAGTAAAGGATACTGCACTGGGGAAGGTGTTGGTTAGCGAATTACAGTGGTTGAACTTAAGAGATGAAATTGATGGAATAGGTAGCGAAGTTGAGAGCTTGCTACTTGATGATCTAGTGGCAGAGATAGCTGTGTCATAGGCATTTTGCGCCTGAACATTTTTGTTCTAGGATGTTTCGTAGTACATGAATCAAGTAGTAAAATGCAATTTCGCAAGATGAATAAAAGTATCAGACAGAAAATGTGCACGCAAATCATTCTCCAGAAAATGGAGGAAGCTTGTTATAGTGACTTCCAATGTTGCATTTAATAGAATGAAATACTGTGAACATTTAAATATTACAGGTAAAGATTTTGCCTCGACTACTGTCAATTGTAAATACTGGGTGAGTCCATATTTCTTAGGAACATAAATAGGAACTTATGCTTGAGTTGGTTTTACCTCTCTGAACACACCCATATTCCAAATGGTCAAATCCGAATATCGACAAAAATCTTAAGCAGGAATTTTATTGTCTTTTTGGCAACTCTGGGAAGATAAAACTCAACGAGTCAAAAACAAAATTGATGTGTAACAAAAAGAAAAGGATTGATTCTCTTAAAAATAAACAAGGGAACCGTCTCACGGTCTTCAGCTAGCTTATGTTAGCGGTGTAACCAAAACGTGATTTTAAGAGCTATTAATCGATTTAGAATCATCCACCTTATAGCTCGTCAACACTAGTATTCAATCTCTTTTTCTTCGTGGCTTCTTGCTATTTTCACCTTTGAAAAAAGCTAATTCGACATTGGATCTGTCTTATGGGTATCTTATGTTATAAATCGACATAATTTTTTTTATTCCGGATGGTATAATCTGAATTACATTTTTGTATTTCGAATAGTATAATTCAAGAATAAAAAAATTCTATTCTGAATTAATTTTTGTATTTTAAATTGTGTAATTTAAAATAAATAAAAAAGTATAGAATTTATTTAATTTTTTCATTAAGGGTATAATGGTTAATTTGTCGTGACTACCAGGTGCAGGAAGAATGCGTCCTAGATTGGATCGGGTAAGCCCATGTATTTGGGGACCATCATTTGGACTAAATGCAGTTAGACCTTGAGCCCATGTATCCTTGGGGACATTCTAGATGCAAAATTATTACCATTCAGAGGTATAAATACAAAGCAATGCAACTTCTTCCTCATCACACTGTCGATTAGGGTTTTTAGCCATCTATCATGACCCGCATTATCTACACCGTTTGAATTTTTTTTTTTTCTTGTTTTTCTATCAGAAGCGTGTGTATGTTGTTGTCGTATCCATGGTCTGTGTACTTCTTTGTTTTGGCAAGTGATGAAAAGAATCTTATCCTACACACCGAAATTACTGTGTGGATTTCAACTCCGCTTATTATCTGATGCCGTGCATTCATTTTAAGTTACTGCATGTTTAATTTTTTACTCAGATTGGAGTATTTGGTTTATTTGCGTACCGATTGATATGATTTGAGATTTTGTTGTTTTTAATTTTGAGGTGTATGCATTCTGATATGATGAGTTGCTCATATTCGTCTGCAAATACGAGATGCTTCGATGAGTGTATATGCTCTCTCTGACCAGAATGCACATCTCTATACACTATTTTCATTCAACAACTTTCGGCAAACTTTCATCCCTTTTACGCTGTTTGGGTTTGAGCTTACATGTGTACTTATACAGTTCCTTCCAACCTATTCTCATCAGTGTAATGGCAAAATACCAAACACGGCTTCGCAAAACAATTATTTTCTTTGCTTTTAGTAATCTGTTTTTTGTTTGGTTTCACATCTTTAATATTATATGTTATGTATTTGAAGGTTGTGGGAAAATCGTAAATTTCTTTTTAGTGGTTTTTCGAAGGATTTTTTAATGGTTTGATATTATTCAATGAAGGAATGTTCTTAAGATGTATGAAAATCCCCGCATTTATACTAAGTTTTGACCACCTTTATCAATCAATTTCGATACCATATTCGTTGTCAGAGGTTTGCTAAAATAAAATCTTTGAACCCAAGACCCGAGAATTCTTTGTGAATCAAGATTGTTCCTATAAAGTATATCAATGAATTCTTTGCAAAAATGAATTCTTTGCAAAAAGTATTATATCTCTTTAAATAAATGTTGACTAAATTTTTGTTTTCAATGATAAGGATAAAAGGGGATGAAGGGTTAATGTGAATATCAGTTTTACCATTTATTTGGTTCAAAAGTATTAATTTCTCTAATGTTATGTTTTTTCTATAATACAAATTTATCATAACTTTTATATTTTGTGGATTACAAGAGAAGGAAATAAAAGAAAAACGATGAAAAATCAGATTAAACACTGAATGCAACAATCTCGTTTTTGGACGTAATGAGCACCTGGATCCACAACACAAAACACTCAATTGAGGACTTCAGATTCAGTTTAAATTTAGGCAACTGTATTTGCTCAGTAATCACTGAAACAAGGAGAAGAAAGTACCTTCAGAATCAAGGTAGTAGCGTCAATCAGGATGTCCTCATTTCTTCATTGAGATCAAACCCATGGAAGCTCAAACTAGATTGGGTGTTAAAACATTATAAATAAGACTGTTCATTGTTTTGTAAAATTTCATATAATACAAATACAATTAGATCGAGAATTATCTCTTTACTTGTAATCTTTGTGGAGAAAAGAGTGCAACTTCTGAATTGTATTTGGTGCTAAAGTGTGGGTATAAAACCTGAGACTTCAAAGATAAGTGCCAATTTAGGAAGCTAATATCAATGACTATGCTAAAATAGTGCTGAGAGTAAAGATAAGCATTCGTATTTTTATTGATGATAATTAATAAGGAGGAATAAATTTATATAACTTAAAATATGTCAATAATTGTCCATGTGAACTTTAGGAATTTAATATAAAAAATAAATATAAATAATATTATAAATTCATTTTGTAAAACATTTAAACCACTCTTATAAAATTTTAAAAATTTGTATATGGTGTCTAACACCCGATTTTGTTCGGGTAATAAAAATGAATAAAGAAAAAATAAATAATAATATAAAAATATATATTTATTAGTTTAAGTTTTTTTGAAATAATAATAAAAAAAAAAAATAAATAAAATTTGAATTTTTCCATCACAAAAAAAAAATTAAAAAGGAAAAGGTGGTGATTTTAAAAAATAAAATAAATAAATAATTAATAAAAAACGAAAATAACAAGAAAATAACAAAAATATCTAAATTAAAACAAGAGAATCTAAAAATTTAAAAAAAAATAATAAAATAAATAATAATAAAAACAAATATAACAATAAAAATAATTGTTTCCAAGTTTTAAAAAATAAATAAATAAATAAATAATAATAATAATAAATAAAACAATGAAGAAAGAGTTCACTCTCTAACTTCTCACTCTCCTAATTCCACGTAATATTTTCTTAAAAAAATAATAAAAAAAAAAGAATCGTGAAACTGTTCAAAACAACCCACGTTCTCTACTCCATAAAAATAAAATTAATAATAACTAATAAATTGTTACTGTTAGAAAATGGCTTAATCTAATTCTTAGGTAGATTCATTTTGAAGATTAATTTAAAAAAAATAATAAATAAAGAGAATGGGTCAAAGAGTGATAACTTTTCTGAACCACCTTGATTTCAAAAAAAATAAAAATAATAATAATGCAAATAAAAAAGGGAGAAAAAAACACACGGGGGATCATTTTTTTAGTCAAAGAAAAAAACACACGTGGGGAGGAACAAAGAAAAAAATAGAGAGAGATAAAGAAGAAGAGAAGATTGATTCTCCTGTCTTTCTATCACAAACTGAGAAGCAAGGAACTTTTGAAAAGGAGATAATCATTTTTGAAGAACGCTCACAAGTATGATTTGTAAGCTTTAGATTTTCATATGGATCTTGAAGTCTGAAATTTGTAAATTATGTGTTCTTATCTTCTTCTAATGTTTTTTTTCCATTATTTCTCCATCATTTCATTTTCATATAAAGATAAAAAAAATAAGAAAAGGGAGGACCTTTAGCTTTTTATGGCATTTTGTTTTTTTTTTCTTATTTCTTAAATAATAAAAATTCATCATATTCCATCTTAAATACATTAGTCTCTGTATTATGTGCTCTCAAAACAGTCCCAAAATGACTTCCGCCGACACTGCCATTTTTCCGCGCCACCAACAGCCACCATTTACCTCCAAAAATTGCCACCATGTAATCCCGTTAATCTCAACAAGATGCACCAAAAACAACAGCCAAACAATACTCAAAACAGCACAATTTTACCCCAAAAATAGCACCAGTTTTATCTCCAAAACGACACCACTTTACTGTCAAAACAGTATCGAAACAACCATGAAACGCCACAAAAACGGTGCAAAAAACGCTCCGTCAACGCCACCGCCGTCGTCGACGGCGGCCGCCGCCGTCTCCGCCGCCCCGTGCCGCTGCCGCCACACTGTAGCGTCGCCGCCACCGCCGCTCCTTCCTCGTCGTTGTTGCCGCTTTTGGTTCATCATGGGTGAAGAAAGGTGATGGTGGCTTAGGGTTTAGGAGTTGGGTCGTCCTTCCTGCACCTCCTTTAATTAGGATCTACACTCTGGCTCTTCACAATTACCAAAATGCCCCTAGCCACTAGTTGGATTTCTTATTAGTGACGTTACTTTGTGCACCCACATTAATTAAGTTCCGCACCCACACTCTCCACAATTACCAAAATGCCCTTAGCCCAAGTTGAGTTTCTTATTAGTGGCGTTACTTCCTGCACCCCCATTAATTAAGTTCTGCACCCACACTCTCCACAATTACCAAAATGCCCTTAACCCAAGTTGATAGTAGCGTTACTTCCTACACCCCCATGAATTAAGTTCCACACCCACACTCTCCACAATTACCAAAATGCCCTTAACCCAAGTTGAGTTTGCATGCATGATTTCATTAAAATTAAAATGTCAATTCTATATTGCGTATAACTGTCAGCATGTTATTTTCCAACACCAAATTTGATATATACCCCAATCCTAAAGTCCAGGCTTTAAACCTGGCACTGTTCCTCAAAGCCCAGGCTTTAAACCTGGCACTGTTCCTCAAAGCCCAGGCTTTAAACCTGGCACTGTCCCTCAAAGCCCAGGCTTTAAACCTGGCACCATTCCTCAAAGCCCAGGCTTTAAACCTGACACTGCTCCTCAAAGCCCAGGCTTTAAACCTGACATTGTATCTCAAAAGCCCAGGCTTTAAACCTAGCACTGACACCATTCAATTACCTTATTTTCAAACATAAACTTTCAAAAATACAAATCAAAACAACTAACAATCTTATCATCAAAGAACTACGTAACCCTGATTCTCCACTCTTAAATGGAGATACGTAGGAGCAAGGTCAAACCTTGTCGGGCTCCCTAAAACAAAAAAAAAATATATTTTGTTTGTTT
>Ga0099824_1009680_pt1 | contig 11727 bp, 7 predicted proteins | sample SiratrowhiteBW_FD_76837 | JGI IMG/M metagenome (GOLD analysis project Ga0099824, IMG submission 76837) | Root nodule microbial communities of legume samples collected from California, USA - Siratro white BW | ecosystem: Host-associated > Plants > Roots > Nodule | place: USA: California... | reverse complement strand
TATTAAAAAAATAATAAAATATATAAATAAAAAATATATTTTTTTAAAAATAAAAATTTTTTTTTTTATTTATAAATATATATATATATATATATATATATATATATATATATATATATATGAAGTAATTTTAAATTGTAATAATTATGGAATGCTTAAGGACTCTAATTCAAATTTAAAATTAAACCAATTAACAAAATATGTTATTTATATCCTTTAATAACATGTTTATATATGTCTTTTTTTTGTAAAATAATATTTTTTTCTTAAAATAGAATTTTTTTTCTTTATAAAAAAAACTATTAATCTTCAACTATGTAAGAACCTATTTCAATCTTATATGTGTAAAAAAGTATTATTGTTTTGTTTTCTATGATGTTGAAGATCTCCATATCCAGTCCATATGGTGGACTCTCTATTCTCTTCACATGCCTCACGAAATGTTGTCCACATGTAACATCCATTGAATTCAAACTAGGAAAATAACAAAGGTCAGACAAATATAACATGGGACTTTCTATCTAGTGACAAATTAAGCCCTTCGGTCTTTTTCTCCTTCTTTTGTTTGGGTCCTAACCCTATTAATACACACACATGACACATGCCTGCATCCACACAAATACATATTTCCCTGCTTTCTTTTCTCTAATTTGTTTTCATCTTCTTTCCTTATTATTAAATGAATGTGAATTTGATAAATAAATGTGACCATTATTATGATGGTATTATTTCCTATTATATTTTTCACATTAGAGCTTTCAAAGTGAATATAATTACTTAATCCATTTTTCTCACCACAAGTTATTTCACTCTTGAAAAAAAAATTTGACTTAATTCACCATGTTTTGATCCATTAAATTGGTTGTTTCACCTAAAATAAAAATAGAAATTAAAATTCAACATTGTTTTATTTTGTTGACAAAATATTAAAGTAATTGCATTTAGTTTAAAGTTTTAAAATAATGCTACCGTATTTGTAATATAGTATATTCAAAATACTTTTATGTAGTAATAAGATAATTTTTTTTATCTGAATCCCAATTGTATTAGTTAACTTGACTTATCATAAATTTTACTTTTTTATTAGTAATAAAAATTAATAAATATAGAAACAATTGAGGTGTTCTAATCCTTGTAAACGTTTGTTTATATCTTAGTGTAGGTTTGAATTGCCGACTTCAAAAAACAAAAGACTAAGAGGTCATCAACATTACTTAAAAAAAAAATAAAAGTGTTCCTAAGGACTCATATTATCCTTACAAAAAACAGATTCCTTCTTTCTGTAACAAAAGCTAAAACATTTTATGAATACAATGTCTTCAACGTTTCTTTTTCAAAGCATATACAACCATTCCTCCATTGTTTTTCAAGATGCAATGGTGTGTTTTGAATTCAACCTTTGGTTTACCAGTATTTGACAACCATCATTATGCAAAAAAATAAAATAAAATAAAATCTGAACCTGTATATATTTCAACACAGCCGGTGCTAGTTACTGGGCAATTCAGTTGGTTGGTGGCTCATATGAGGTTGTGCAAAGAATCCAAAATTTACTTTAGTAATATTAAGCCCACAAACATATAAAATTATAGTTCATCAACAGAATTCATACAACATATTAAATTAGCTATTAGAATAAATCACACAATGCACACCCTATAGCTAAGTTACACACTTCGTATAATTTCCTTCTATGACATGTTCTCCATTTCCTATGTGTCCACCAGTATGTATGTATTACTTCTCTCCTCACAGGATTTGCACTTAGATTAGTATATAGCCTCGAGCATGACTATGCCATTATAGTTCATCAACATAATATATACAACGTCAAATTAGCTATCAAAATACTTTTGATTATAAATCAAACTTGGTAACCACATTACAACATTTTTTCACTTTAGGTATGAGGTTAAACATGTGGCCTAAGATGAAAAAATCGTGGCCTTAACTTTAGGTCACAGTTTGGCCACGGTTTTGAAACTGTGGTGTATTCAACCGTGGACATAGCTCAAAGCCACAATTTTTTCAAAAAGTATGGCCTTAGCCTAATACAATAAGTAATGTATTTTGTCAGTATTTAAGCCACATTTTTTCACCTGTGGTCTTTTCGTCAATGTTTAGGCCATATTTTTCTCATATTGTTGTCTTTTCTGTTAACATTTAAGTCACACTTTTTTAGCTATTGCGTTTTTGTTTAATCCTTCATACCAAATTTGTAGTATTTCTAAATAGATTATGAATACATTAAGTCATTAATTCATTTTTAACATTATTATTATTATATAAAAATACTTCAATAAAACTATAGAAGACAATTACATTATTTTTGGTAAATTGTAGTTTGAAGATAACATTAATAATACAAAACATTTAGAAAAATTCAATATGCATAATGTATTTTAAAGCATAATTGTAACAACTGAAAATATTAAAAACTATACTCCAATGTTGCCTAGCACACTTTGAAAATTACACAAAATTATAAGGTATATAATAAAAATATTTTATTTATTTCTTCATTTTATGTTTTTTTTCTCCAAATGAACTTGAACTTCACCCTGCAAAAAGGTAAAAAAAATAAAATAATAAACAAACTTAGTATATGATCTTCTTCAAATTTATGAAAGTTTGTATAAAATATTGCACAATCTTAGATGGTTCCAAGGTATACCTCATCATCATTATCAAAAACATGAGTTGCAGCTGAAGAATGTGGAGCAGCTACACTACTTTCATTGCCTAATGCTCGTACCATAATTTCTTCTATATCATTCTCATCCAGATCAGTATTGCTTAAGTACGAATTTCATCACTGACTCCAAACCTTCAAACTTTATTGATTATATCATTTCTTTCAATGACATGTTCTCTTTTTAGAGCATCAATTTTTTTTATTTTTCTTCAATGTTGTGGGTGTCGTAGTCCTTTTATAACAACGAACTCGACCAGACTTTTCTTTCCCAAACAATGACTCAAATGTTTTTTCCCCATATGCACTTGAATTTTTAATGGAACTGTGAAGCTTAGACTATCAGAAACTATCAAAGTTATGAACAAGTAAAATGTATCGAGCTTTCAAACATATTTCATAAGTACAAATAAACTTACAATTGCATCTAGTGTTTCTTCATCAATTGCTTTTTCCTTTTTACCGAGACGACCTTGTCGAGTTTTAATAAACATTTCAGCTTTAGTAACTTCTTCTCCATCAGATTTGTTAGCAGTCTATTAATAAAAAATTGAAAATTAATAGTAAAATATATATTAATGATATATTATAAATTGAGACATAACCTAATAATATCAATACCAATTCGGCTTGAATTTTGGAAAAGTTAATCGTTCTCATATGATGCATATACTTTTTCTTAGTCCTATTCATCACGTTCCTTTCACTAATGTTCTATATTTTGTAGATTAGAACATACATCAATATAAATGTAGTTAACAAAAATGTAGAATGAGACATTGTTGATCTTTCTTCACCTCTAAATCTTAACAAAATAAAAAATGAAATAAAAATGTCAAGTAGTTATTTAGAAACCGTGCATAAAAATAGGTATAAAAAAAATGTGGGATACATAGTAATGTTGAACAGACCATTATCTAAAAAACGTTTGTTTCATGCTCAACTACCAATTGCAGGACCTTTGTGTGCTTGAATCTAGAATCATAATTTCTAATATTGACTAGAGAATCATGTTATTATTAACCAGAATATTATTATGAACTAGAATGATCATACCTTGATAGTATTATTTGTCCAATACTCTATCAATTTCTTGAAATGATCCTCAGGAATAGACTTTGGACAATGTTTCAGTTGTTCCTTCAACATGGAGTATTTCTCAAAATACGTTCTCTTTGCATAGTACTTATATCGTCTTCAGGCATCATTCACACGACTAAAAACTGTTATCTGTCATCTCTCAAAAATAATGAATTTATCCTAAACAAAGCCACAAATAAACACGTCATAAATATTTTATAATTTAATTAAGGATAAGAATTTTATTTAATTACCCTAACATATTTACATATTGGTTCCTTGTAATATTTGAGTAAAGCCTTGAAGTTTGTGTATATTAGAGGACAAAAATCCGAATTCATTGCTAAGGTCCCAAGGAAATAACTCAAATCAGATACAACTCTATCATTGTGTACATACCTTTGGAATGATTAATTTACACTCAACAAATTCAGCTATACCAACTACTCTTGAGATCATCACTCTGCAACTGAAAACAACAAAAAATAATATCAATAGTTTGAGCTAAGTATCTTTCTAAAACAAAACAATCAGGGTCATCAGTTACTACATATATTGGATTTTAAAAATGAAAATGATCAACCTTGGTCAATATATAAAATTTAAAATATTTCTTAACAGAGTCTATAGAGCCATGATTTTGTTGAACATTGCAAGTCCTCTTGTAATTTATTTGAAAACAAATACTGGAGTGATCATTAGTTTGCAATTATTTCTTGATTCCAAAATCTTAAACATTATGCCCTTATCTATATAAACATTCGAAATTCAAAATAGAAACCCTAAATTTGGTGGATGAAATAACAGAATGAACTCCGCGTTTACGTTCATCTAGATTACAAGCTATATCCTATATGGTATTAATTAATTAAAAGTATGGTAATAGAGTTCATAAAATCAAAATAAAAAATTGATTGAAGAGATATATTATTAACATCTATGCTTTATTTATTTAAATTAGAGACATGACATGAAATTGAGGAAATGCATAACCACCTATTTATATTTTAGACTCTATGAAAATAAATATAATGTTAAGAACAATTACGATAAATGAAAAAAAACATATTATATTAAATAAATAGATATATTAATAAATAGAAATTGAATAAATTTACAGATAATATCATACAACATTTAAAAGTTGACAATTATTTTGATGCTTAAAGTTATAGTTTTATCACATTTACTTAAAAAATTTATAATTTTAAAAAATATTAATTTAATTTATGGGATGTCTAATATATGCCCTTATATGCACATCTCTGTTGATCAGGTATATAATAAGTATTTGAATGTGACTCTTAAAGACAGAAGTGAGTCATCACAAACATTACCTAATATGCAATTAGGAGACATTATGCAAAGAGCAATTAAATAAGTACACTGTTATGATTGAATATAGGTTTTGGGGATGAACTGCAATGTTAACCTTTATTCATAGCATATACAGAGCACATAAAGGACTAACATGGAATGAAATTAAACCAAAATCAAATGTTTTGCATAAAAGAATAGACGGGACTATATAAAATTCAGGACTTGTACATACCTTTGGAATGATTAATTTGTACTCAGCAAATTCAGCTATACCCAACTACTCCTGAGATCCTCATTACAACTAAAAACAACAAAAAAATAGTATCAATAATTTGAGCTAAGTATCTTTCTAAAACAAAAGAATTTGGGCCATACATTTACTGCATATATTGGATTTTAAAAATAAAAATGATCAACCTCGATCAATATATAAAATTTAAAATATTTCTTAAGAGACCATTTAGAGTCATGATTTTGTTGAACATCCAAGTCCTCTTGTCACTTATTTCAAAACGAATATTACAGTCATCTTTACTTTGTAATTATTGCTTGATTCCAAAATGTTAAACATTATGCACTCATCTATATAAAAATTTTGCACTTATTTATATGTAGTTATACCTTTAACAAGAAAAAGTCGTATTTATCTTTTAAGTTGGAACAAATATACCTCTATAAATTTCTTGACTCGTGAAGATATTAAATTAATAGACTATGGATTTCTTTCAATAATTTTTAAGTTCTAAACAATGCTGGTTTAGAGGTTAATTTATGCTCCACAAAAGGCTTCTATGGCCAAATCAGAGACCATAAATGTCATCATATGATGTCAATATTCAACATTAATAATGAACAAATTTCTAACAAACATAATAACTAACCCCGAAACACAAATTTTGATAAACAAACACAAACTCTAAATTATACAAAAAAATTCAAACCAAAATCGAAACAGAAACCCTAAATTAGGTGAATGAAAGAACAAAAATTGAGAAGGTGGCTAAAACAGTGAGAAAAATCGAGATTGAGAGACTCACTAGAGACAACAGAGAACACAAGGATGACGGTAGGGAGAAGATGCCAGATAACAAACAATGACGGCGACAAGGAGAGGATGGTCGACCAGAGAATGGGGAGATGAGATGAAAATGTTGAAGGAGTGAGGTAGGGGATGAGGTAGTGTAGACAGAGGATTTGTGAGAATAAGGTAGGGTAGACAGAGGGTTTGGCATAAGCGGGAAATTCTAATTTTTGTAAGAGGGAGAAGCTTAAAATTTTACCTTTAATGTTTTGGTTTTACGAGGGTGAGTAATAAGTTACATTCAGAACATGTGATTTATACTATAATTTGTATAGACCACAATTTTTTTAATTTTAGGGCGCACTTTTTTAATGTAGCCAATGTTTTTTTGCTGGGGTACAGGGGAAAACTGTAGCTTAAAATGTCCACAACTCAAAAAGTGTGGCCTATAATGAAAATAAACCACACTTGTAAAAGTGTGACTTTTTCTACTTTTAGGCCACATTTATTTGTTTGTGACAAACAAAAGTGTTGTCTAAAGTGATAAATATTGTAGTGCATGTAAAGAGATAAGTAGTAATACAGAGTTGTATGCAAAAGAAAATCGCCAAAAGGTAACACTAAGCAATGAAGAAGATGGAACATGACCGAGGTAGGTAAAGAGAAATATGGCTAGTAGAAATAGAGAGCTGAGCATTACACCCACCTTCATTACAAGACATAATACAACAGGGGAAAGACAAGGGTATGCTTTGTTAGTCTATGAAAACGAGAAGCACCAAAGTCATAATTGTCAAAGATATGGAATAGGTGCAATATTCTATCATTTTTACATTGTAGTTTCTTAATAACATGTTATGTAATGTATAATTTAAAAATGAGGACTATTGAGTTGTAGCTCGACCATCTTTTGTAAGTTTAAAGAATTATGTATAGAAGGGTTGAAACATCCCAAAATATTTTTCAATTAAATATATTTTTTTATTGATGATAAAAAAAATTGTAATTGGAATGATAACTCTACTCACACTCAATACATTTATTGTGTGAAAAATATAATAGATGACTTATAATGAATATGACATATTTTGAATAACATTTTAAATTTACATGTGTTTAACTCAATCTAGAAAATAGTTTGTAATGTTTTGTTTGGATATAAATTAAGAAAAAAAGAGTTTGTCCAATCCCTTTTTACTAGACTCTCTATGCAACTATTTTTCATATTTTTAGTTAAGTAAAAACATGTACAAGTTTTTTATCTTGAGTGTATCATATTTTGAGTTGTGAGTCACTCATTCCTAATTTATCCTAAAGTGACATTTCTTAATTTATCTTTTGTAGTGTGTCACTAGTTAACTTGACTTACAAGAAATTATACTTATGTGTTGAGTTTTAAGTAATCTATTTTACTTATAATTGTGGTGAGTTTATTTTTATTAACCTAACACCACTCAAATGTGTGGTTACCAAATTTGATTTGTAATCAGAATGATAACTCTAATCAGACTCTATTGTTGGGTGAAAAATATGATAGGTCACTTATTAATGAAAATGATATTCTTTGAATAACATTTTAATGTTAGATATGGGTTTAACTCAATCTAGAAAATAGTTTGTAATGTTTTGTCTAATCTTTTCTCATTAGACTATCTATATAAGGAAAACTCATGTATTCTATTTTTGATAATTTTGGTTAAACAAAAAATATGTAGTCTATCTCTTATATGATGCATTAATAATATCAAAATTTGGAGAGTAAAGAATTTTCTTTCTTAATTATAATCTTATGAGTTAGGTTACATTAAGTAGTGATTTTTCATACTTGCTACCTCATGGAGTTGAGTAGTTTAGTATTCTTTTCAATTCCTGACATTCTCTATTATTATTTTACAATTCAAGTCATAAGTGTTCAATTACCATCTTGCTTTATCTTATGGAATTTTAGTAACACAATGAGTTTTTTCAATTCTTAAAACTATTTTGATTTTTTTTTTATTTTTTAATATTTTTATATAGCTTCTATAAAACAAGATAAAAATCAACTATCTTGTTGTACATTGTATTTCTTTTTTCTTTTAATATTAAACTTTATACTTTTAAAAGTAATATATAATATTTTTTAGTATAAACAAGTTGTAATCTTTTTGAATTTTTAATTAGGTAAAAAATGACCAGTTAACCCTGGCTTACATAAAACCCATTTTAAATATAGATTAGGTTAGACAATCAATTTTTCTTTTTTTTATCTTAAACAGGAGGATCATACTAGGTGGTCTGCTTTGATAATCCTAATTACCTCCTTAATAACTACTAACTTTTCATATCATACCATAACAACTAGCTTCAATCAAGCACATCTCATCATATAATCACATTTCCACATAAATGAGCAAGTATAATTTATTGAAACTTTTAATACATTAAATATCCTACCAAAAGTCATTTAAAAAATTTAAATTAAGTTCTTTGTTGCTAAAAATATCATATAAACAGGAGATCTTTACTTGAACCCTATTATTTAATAGGAGAAATATTTCATATTGATTTGTCCTCACTCAAATGATGTGTTCACCACTTGAACAACATACTCATTGTTTGAACAACTCCAATGCATGAACACACTATTATAAGATCAGAGAGAATTGATATTATTTATTCTTCTTTCAACAATGAACTATCACTAGATAGACTTATAACAATAATTTATCACTTAAAAAAGAAAGTATTAGAACATGACTTAATAACTTAATTATGATCACTATCATATAATGCTAGAAAAATCAACCTATTGTTTAAATGACCAACTTGTCACTCAAAATACTTACATCCTCTTGATTTCTCCTAAAAAATCAAACTAAAGAAACAAATGCACTACTATAAATATATACCAATAACGATTCATATTTTCTCAACTAATCATACATGCAAAGACTCATATATTACTGCATGAATACAAGATTAAAAATAAAAAATAAAATAAAAAAATCAAACTCGAAAATCAAAACATAATATTTCTAAATCTTAGAACAATTCGGGAAAAAAAAATCTTGAATTTACAAAAATGGCAAATGATTAAGGACTAGACTTTAAAAAAAATGTTTTCCACCTTTTCATTTTACAAATACTGTTTTTGTGTGGATCTTCGTGAACTCTGCGAGGAATAACAAGCAATTGTTACAATGACATGTGCGTCACATTTGAAAGCTCACTGTCCCACATTGGAAGAAAACATCAATTCCAAAATTAACAATGGAAGCTACGTGGATGTTACCTTAAGGGTTGATGTGAAAAATACTTCTCAAGAACAAAAGCATAGTTCAATGTTAGCACTCTCACATTGAATTCCATACCTAATGTTGGGAACTCTGTGTACCATGCATGACATGTTCAAATATTTTAGCATCAACATTGAATGCCTAATTCAAGCAACCAATGTTGGTAAGAAAATATTATGATAGGTTACTACATTATGCAAGTCAAATCATTGCAAGGTTCATTAACAATGTATATTTAGAGATTCTTAAACTCAATAACTTTAATCATTGCTTGTCACAACTATTTGAAATATGTTGTTGGACCTGGAGAGGACAATTAATCCATATTTGTCCAGACAGAATACATTTTGATGAAATAATTTATTAGATAGATCCCAAAAAATTAGGTTTCAATTTAACCAAACTAACCCATTAATTATTTATAACAAATAATTCATATTGAACTATAAGTTAAAAATGAATCGCATGTTTTACAAATTTAAATTATAATTTTCGTTTCTCTGAAAGAAATACAGTTTTCATATTTAAACATATAATTACATTTAGTAATAGATTAAATTATAAATTTGAGGGCCATTAAACACAACATGCTATTGTTTCAAATTTCTTCTTACAACAACTAGTGTAGTTCAAAATACATTAAAGGATGGTGAGATTTAATATTACATATTTATCCAGAAAAGTCATTTTTCACTACAAGAAAAAAATTATTTAAAGACCAATTTTTAACTATCAAATGAAATGGTTGCTAATTGTAACCAAAATAGTTACCAAATTAGATTTTGGTTGCTAAATAACTATAAAATAGAGGTAATGATTAAATTTAGTGACCAATTAGGTCAAGATAATTGGTATCTACCATTAGCTATCAAGATTTTAGTAAGCAATACCATTAGATTCTAAATTAGTTTCTAACTTAATTAGATACCAATTTAGAATCTAATAGCATAGGTCACTAATACCTTGGTAGCGAATGTTAGATACCAATTATTTTAACCTAATTGGTCACTAAACTCAATCATTACTTCTATTTTGTAGTTATATAACTACCAAAATTTAATTTAATGATTATTTTGGTCACAATTAACAACCATTTCATTTGATAATTAAAAATTGATCTCTAAATAATTATTTTCTTGTAGTATTCTATGAGCAGGAGCATATTGCTCCCAACCTTGTCTGGCCAGTTAATTTTTGAATTATAGGCTATCTAATAAATACTATTGACTATCCAAACAAGGTTCTTGTAACCCTACCCTCATCTCTTTGTAAGTTTTGTTTCTCACGAAATAGTTTAAAATTTTCCTGATTCAGTGTATATTAGATTGTTTTTCATTTTCACTTTTATGATAAACGCATCGTAGACTTGTTGTGGATGGATGATTTTTTTTTTGGGACAAACAAACTAATTCTATAAGTTGTATAATAACATATAAACAAACTTATATACCCAATTAAAAAATATATCATATATAATATTAAGAAGTTTTTTTTATTAATAATGAGTGTTTATGTTAAAAATGGGTGTTTTGTGTTATTTTTTAAAATTGAATAAGGGATGTGACTAGTGAATGCAACTTTATTACAAATTCAAGAGAAATTAGTATTTATTGAAAAAAAAGAGTTGAATGTGATTTATTACGGGAGATAACTGTATTTTTCTTATATATTAAAATGTCATACCGATACTAAACATGATAATGTTATTAAATTATTTATATCAACAAGTTTACAGTTTATTTTTTATTTTTTTTTATGTTTAGTTGCTGTAAAAAGTAAGATAATAACATGACCAAGGTGTTCATAAACTACAAAAGGAAGAAATATTAGTAAAATTTTAAAGAGAGAGTTGATAACTTGGTTATGATCGAGTTGAAAATTCATTTCTCAGAATCGAGGAATATATTTTAAAGAACTGGTGAAATAATCTTCATCAATAAAAGAAAAAAAAAAAAGATCAAGGGTTGAGTTTTTGATAGAAATGCCAGGTTGTCTAATCTCAACACTTAATTCTATCATAAATGAGTTGTTAAACAAATTAAGCAAAACCAAATCTTGAGAAAAAGGCATAATGTGTGAGTTGTGCATGGATAAATACAATACGCGTCTTTTGTGCCAACTTTTCAAATTCCAGTCAAATTGTCAGATATAATCATAATGGACATTGAATATGAATTCAAATTTGAGCATTGAATATCATGAACAGTGTTGTCTTTTTTTCTATAATAATTTTTTCATATCAAATATTTATCTGTTTATCGATAACTTAATATTGGTAAAAGCATCTTATTTTGAAATTCTAGTACGATATTTTTCTTAATTATATTTTATTATTT